>AMWB02025453.1_pt1 | contig 56046 bp, 57 predicted proteins | sample 200311 | NCBI WGS metagenome assembly AMWB02 (sample SAMN02737377, study PRJNA173069) | bioreactor metagenome | biome: anode biofilm in microbial fuel cells | place: USA: California | collected 2010-12-16 | reverse complement strand
GTCGCCGGTAAACACGGCAACGGCGTCATCACCGAAGCCGGTATCCGCCAGCGCGATGGAAATGCTTTCATCGGTGTGGCCGGGCGTTTTCAAAACGGTCAGGCGCACATCCCCCATTTCAAAAACATCTCCTTCCGACACCGTCTTGCCGAACGCAAACGGCAATTCTGCCCCATGATGGATGACGGCGCCGGTTTTTTGAGCCAGTTCACAGGATCCGACGGTAAAATCCTCGTTCCGGTGCGTTTCGAAGATATGGGTGATCTTCGCGCCATTGCGGTAGGCGATATCCAGATAGACGTGATAATCGCGTCTCGGATCGATGACGAAAGCCTCACCCCCGTCGCCGCCGATATAGGAATGCTGCGCCAATCCTTCCGAACGAACCGTTTCCAGAAACATACGATCCTCCTTTCTGTGTCTTGATAAAAAAATTGAGAACGCCTCTCCTATGACCCTCGTCAAACACACCCGTTCGATGCTTATTAGTGACACGTGTTCGAAAACTTCAGCGGCTCGCTTCTATCGCCTAAAATTTCCTCGATATAGATAATCTTGACGGCGACCATGCCGCAGGCCACCAGCGGTATCGCCAGGATGACCCCCATGAAACCGATCAGTTTCATCAGCAGAATCTGAACGGAGATCACGAGCACCGGAGGAAGCGTGATAACTTTCCGATGAACCAGCGGCGTCAGCACGAACCCCTCGAAAGACTGTATCAGGGTATAGAATACGGCGACATAGATGAGTTTGGTACCGCCTTCGGAGAGAGCGACGATTGCAATGGGAATAAACGCGATCAGGGGGCCGAGGTTTGGAATAAAGGTCATGAGCGCCGTCAACAGCGCAAATATAAGGGCAAAGGGTATGCCCAATACGCTCAGCCCCAGAAAGACCGAAAATCCCAGCACCGCCATGGAAATAAATTGCCCCAACAGCCACCACCGGATGATTTCCGCCATGCGGTGCAGCACTTCGGCCCCTTTTTCCCGATACGGCATCGGCAGCATACGCACGGCGCCCGAAAAATAGATGTTCATGTCGACGGCAACATAGATCCCGATGAAGATAATGAAAACGCCACTCATCAGCACCCCGACCGTGCCGGAAAAAAAGCCGACCAATCCCTGAAGACGGTTCAGGAAATCCTCCCGACGAACGCCTAGGATGAGGTCTTCGGGTTTGGCCGTTTTTTTGAACACCGTATACCCCCAGTCATAGCGCAACACAAATTTGCGCAGATCATCGATGGTCTCCGGCGCTTTTTCCAGCAGCGCGGCCCCCTGATCGACCACAATGGGGGTGAGAACGGTCAGCAACGTGATGATTGTCACGATCAGCACCACCAGGACAATCGCCAGTGAAATACCGGCGGGCAGATGGATGCGACGCACCATCATACATTTGCACCAGTTCAGGAAAATACCCAGGATAATCCCTGCGAAAATCAGCAGAAGAATGGTCACCGATCCCCGGATGACATGAAACAGTATCCCGGCGATGATGACGAGGCCGATGATGATCAGAACTCTTCGGACGAACGAATGCGATAGTAAGCTGTCACGCGGCGACATGAAATATTTTTTCCTCCTGAGCACCGAACATCGGGGTTGAATATCCGTTATGGGGTTGCGGTCCGATTCCTTCAAAACACATTCATCTCACATCGATCGATATTTTTTTGCCGGCCGGGTGCCGTTCATTGTTCAGGAGGAGATATTGTTTGTGAATCCTGGAAGGATGGAATTAAAAAAAGCATTCCGCACCAGATTCAGCAAGGCTTCCCAAGTATTGGCTTTGGGATTGTCGAGATTGCCGGATAAATCCGTTTTTGTAGCGACGACATCTCTGGGTTCACTTTCCAGCAAGTTCTTCAGCGCATCGGCCGCACCCTCGTATATCTGCTGGAACAGATTCTCGTTTTGATCCTGTTTGCCGCTATAGAGCTCCATATTATGAAACAACGGTTTCACATATCCTTTGATATGCCGGTCATGAACCGACAGCTCGCTGAACAGGGAAAATTTTCCGGCCGCGGCATCGAGATCGGCATAGGCTTTAAGCAATGGATTCATATCGGTGATCGCCGTATTGCGAATGGCCGCGTGAATATCGAAATCGGCGCCCTTCGTTTCAGCACGGAACTTGCCGTAAACGGCGGTATCTCCCGATCCCATGAACGATCCTTTCAGACGCATGGTTGCAGGCCCTTTTTCGAAGCGATCGCTGTAGTTTTCGACGCTCAGCCGGGCGTCTTTGATAAAAATCCGATAGGAAGGATCGGTTTTGCGGTTAATAAAACCGATCTCCGCCCCGGTCAGCAGCAACCGGTCAACCCGCAGCGCAACGGCGCTTGCGGCCGCCTTTTTTTTCACCACCGCTTTTTGTGACGGCGAAAGCAGAGCTTTCTTGCTTTTTGAAAGAATGTAATTGCTCTTAAGCCCGCTGATCCGGGCTTCGGATACATGAACCTTTCGGACCTGATCACTATACGCCATCTGCAGCCGAACAGAATCGATGCTGCCGTCTTCGATCGACACCGGACTTTGTTTCAAAACAGAGGAGAGACCGCTCAACGGGATGTCCGCCAGAACGAGTTCTCCCGTCACTCCGGGATTTGATGACGGCAGAAAGCTTCCCTGGCCGCCGAACCTGATTTTTCCGTCACCGAACATACGGGCCGACATTTCAATTTCCGATGGGAACGGCTTGTCGGTATTGTGGATGCTTTGAATGTTCCGTATACCGAGAACAATATCATCGATGACCAGGGGTTGAATATTACCCGTTCCCAGGTATGATACCTTCCCGCCGCTGACGCGCAACAAATTGATCTTTAAAGGCGGCATTTTCCCGACCTTCCGCCATCCTCTATCCTGCAGGGGAACCGGATCGTTCGCTTCTGCGCGGATATGGGTCAGGTCGATCCTGATGTCGGGTTTCTCGAGATGACAGTCGGCCACGAGTCTGCCATATAACAACGCTTTCCAGTAAATTCCTGCTGTCAGCGTCTGAATGGCAACCACCGGCGGGGACGGGTGCCGCTGTTGGATCAGACGGAGATCGGTCAGGTCGACAGATAATTCAAGGGGGTGAAAATCCAACTGCCGCATCGTTACCTCATATCCTTTCAGGCTGCCGTTGACCTTTCCCAACAGGTAATCTCGGAGCGGATCTTCGATGAGCCATGAAAAGAGAGCGACGAGTCCAACCGCGGCCACCAAGATAATTATAAGGATCATCCCCATCTTCTTTTTGCTCATCTCCGCCGCCTTTCGATCCCGGAAAATGTCTGAAGCCGGGAATTTCAACATTATAGATCATATCATCCACCTGTTCGAAATACATGCCTGTCTTTATTTTCCATAGGGAGATTCGGTAAGAAAACGTCGATCAATGTTTCGGGACCGCCGCTCAACGAAAAGATCATCATGCAATCCATCGATTTAATGGAAAAATTTCCATCATCCCTAGCCGGCGCACCCAGGCCGGTCTCAGACGCTGGAATCATCGTCAATAAGGAATTGAACGACCGGTCATCGCAGACAACCGCCGTATCCGGCATGTTACATTGATCTGTCGGCATGAAAGGGGAACGAAAGTACTTCGAAACCCACAAGGATATACAGGATCGTCCCTATTTCATCTTTTTTGGGAAGACGCTAACTTATAGTCATTCAAGACACGGACCGGCGGCTGTATGCCGGTACAACCTGAAACACGTAAAGGGAGGTTATGAAAATGACTGACATGCCAAAAAGAGACACGCAAGGCAAATGTGAAGGCGAGTGTAAAGACCAAGTCAAGGAACTCCAGAAAGATCAACAGAAAAAAATCGATCAAGAAGGTATGGAAGGCTCCACTGCGGAAACCCCGTCTGTCGGCAAGGCGAAAGACAGAGACAATCCCCCCGGGGAAATGGGTGGACATGTCTAAGATCTTTCATGTTTGAAAGATAACCCCGTTCCCGGAAATAACCAGAAATAATCTGATGTCTCGAGGGCTCCTCACGGATGAGGAGCCCTTGACGCAGTGCATGCTGGGAAGGAATTTCCCGCAATATGAACATCGCACCGCATCCCATCCCGATTCACACCGCCGCCGCTGCCGCGGCAAATACCACCATACCCGGAACATTCACGGGTGTGGTCGGTACCGTGACCGATACCGTGTTATCGATGTGGGTCGAATTCCTCAAAAGAAGCCCGTATATCATGGCAGGGATCGTCATCATCCTGCTGACCTGGCTGGCCGCCCGATTGGTCTCCCGAATGTTGAACCGGATTTTTCGCCATTCCGACCTCCGCGGGTCGCTGCAGGAGCTTCTGGTCCGTTTTGTATCGATCGGCACCTGGATCGTGGGAATCCTGCTCGCCGCCATGATCATTTTTCCCGGTCTCACCCCCGCCAAAACCCTCGGCGCGTTGGGGATCGCATCGATAGCGGTCGGCTTTGCCTTCAAGGACATCTTTGAAAACTTTTTTGCCGGGGTTCTGATTCTCTGGCGATTCCCTTTCGAAAACGGGGATTATATCGAATGCGAAGGCATCACCGGAAAGATCGAAGAGGTACAGGTGCGCATGACCACCGTCCGGTTGACGAGCGGCGAGCTGATCGTTCTGCCGAATTCGTTTTTGTTCAAGAACCCGGTCAAGGTGTTGACGGAGCCATCCAAGCGGAGAGTCATCCTGATGACGGGCGTCGCATACGGAGAAGATCTGGACAACGCGGTAAAGATCATTCATGAGGCGGTCGAGCGCTGTAAGAGCGTCGATACGTCACGGCCCGTCCAGATATTTCCGAAGACGTTCGGATCGAGCAGCATCGACATCGAAGTCGCCTGGTGGACGGATCCGAAACCGGTCGACATCCGCAGATCCCGCAGCGAGGTCGTGATGGCCGTGAAGCGGGCGCTTGACGACGCCGGCATCGAGATCCCCTTTCCATACCGCACCCTGACCTTTAAGGAGTCGTTAAGTATAACCCCGATAAAAAATCAACTCCGTTCTCATGAACCCGAAGGTTAGATACTGCCGTTCACAATCCTATATAAAAGGAGGTGATTTATATGCCAAAATGTGGAATCTGCGGCGGCGACGCCCCGAAACAGCCGACCATTACAGCCGAGGGAAAGTGCGACCTTTGCGGTAAGAAGGTTGTCCTTGAAGAGGAAAAGAAAAAGGAAAAGAAAGACTGATGCCCCTGTTACAACAGGATGAGCATCTGAGTTTGCCGTTGCTGCAGACTTGGATGCTCATGCCGTATCCATCTTTAATCCGCTATAATCCCGCACGAAAATATTCTTGACCTCACGCATAAGATCCGATAAAATATCTACCATCACGTGGAGTCAACAGGCTGATGATGAAAATGGCTAAGAAGGCTGATTAAGGCTGATATCGACATGATGTTCGTTACCGATAGCGACAGACGGGTAAATTGGTGGTGGCAAGGCAATATCCGGAGGCGGGCCCACCGATTCACGCGCATCTGACACCGAACATACCAAAAGATTTCATGAACCGCGGGCCGCCTGGCTCGCGGTTCTTTTTTGAAAGGGCTGCGGGAAGATACCCACGCAGCCCTTTTTGTTTGCCCTTACAGAGGAGGAAACCGTTATGCTGGTCGTGATGGAAAAAACCGCAACACCCGAGCAGATCGACAATGTCGTCAGGATCATCGGGGAAAAAGGATACACCCCCCGGCCCATACCCGGCGGCGAGCGTGTGGCCATCGGCGTTCTGAGAAACAAGGGGCCGGTCGATGCAGCGCTTTTCCTGGGGATCGCCGGGGTGAAGGATGTCGTCCCCATCACCCGGCCTTACAAACTGGTCAGCCGGGAGACCCAGCCCGACGATACGATCGTCACCGTGGGAGATGTGGCGATCGGCAACGGACATCTCACGATCATGGCGGGCCCCTGCGCGATCGAAAGCGAACTTCAGGCATTGACCATCGCGGAAAAGGTGAAGGCGGCCGGCGCGCACATCTTCCGGGGCGGCGCCTTCAAGCCGCGCTCCTCCCCCTACGCCTTCCAGGGCATGGGCGAGGCGGGGCTCAAGATCATGGCCAAGGTGCGCGACGTCACCGGCATGCCCGTTGTCACGGAGGCGATGGACGACGAGACCTTCGATCTGGTCGAATCCTATGCCGACATGATCCAGATCGGCACCCGGAATATGCAGAATTTCAGCCTGCTCAAGCGGGCGGGCCGGGCCCGGAAGCCGATATTCCTGAAGCGGGGTCTTGCCGCCACCATCGAGGAATGGCTCATGGCGGCCGAGTATATTCTGGAGGGGGGAAATACCCAGGTCATTCTCTGTGAGCGGGGCGTGCGGACCTTCGTCAACCACAGCCGGAACACCCTCGACGTCTCGGCGGTTCCCGTCGTCCGCAAGGAAAGTCACCTGCCGATCATCATCGATCCCAGCCATGCCGGCGGCCGGCGGGACCAGGTCATTCCCCTCAGCCGGGCCGCGGTGGCCGTGGGGGCCCACGGTCTCATGGTGGAGGTCCACCACGAACCGGACAAGGCCCTGAGTGACGGCGCCCAGTCCCTCTATCCGGAACAGTTCGCGGCGCTCTGCCGCCAGGTCGATGCCATCTTCGGGATTCTCGGCACGGACCCGGATATTATGTCATGAAGATATTCAACCGCCCGCACTGGAAGCTTATCCATATGGTTTACCCTAGATGGTTTACCCGAGCGCCATTGCGGCGGAGCGGATGAGGTGGATGAGCGGCGCCGGGTAGATGCCCAGAGCCACGATCGCCACGACGAGCGTTCCGGCAAGAATATTGGCGCCGGGCATGGCGGGAAGATCGCCCTGCCCTTCCCGCGGTTCGAGCAGGTATGCCGCGCGGACCACGAGAAGATAGTAGTAAAGGGAAATCACCACGTTGAACATGGCGATGAGAACGAGGGCGAAATACCCCTTCTGCATGGCCGCCATGAAGATGAGCAGCTTTCCCGTGAATCCGATCGTCGGGGGAATCCCGGCAAGGCCAAAGAGCGCCGTCATCAGGGCCAGGGCCATCACGGGCGAACGCCTGTGAAGCCCGGCCAGTCGGTCGATGTCGATGTTTTCTCCGTCAAAGGCGACCTGCACCACCACCAGAAAACAGGTGAATTTGAGCAGCAGCACCGTCAACGCATAGAAGATGGCACTGGCATTACCGTCCGGACTGATGCAGAGAATGCCGACAAGCACGTATCCGGCATGGGCGACGCTCGAAAAGGCCAGCAGCCGCTTGAGGTCTCGCTGGGCGATCGCCGTGAGGTTTCCCACGGTCATGGAGACAATGGCCAGAACGGCCAGAACATGGACGAGGTGCGTGCTCATCCCGCCCGAAAGCGACACGAGCCGCAGCAGCACGGCGATCACGGCGACCTTCGAGGCCGTGGAGATGTATGCCGCCACCTGATGGGCCGCCCCTTCGTAGACATCCGGCGCCCAGAAATGGAACGGGAAGACCGCCATCTTGAAGAAAAAACCGCACAGGGTCAAAACGAGCCCCAGGATGATCTCCGGCCGGTCGATCATGCCGGGCACCACCTCGACCAGAACGCGGAAGTAAGCGGCATTGGTCGCTCCGTAGACGAGGGCCAGCCCGAAGAGCATGACGGCCGAGGCCGATGCCCCGATCAGAAAGAACTTGAGGCCGGCGGCCATCCCCTGGTCCCTCCCCTTCCGGAGAAAAACGAGAATGTAGAGGCTGTAGCTCGACAGCTCGAGCGCCACGTAAAGGGTGAGGATATGGACCGCGCTCACGAGCATCATCATGGCGAGCGTGCAGACGGACAGCAGCATGTAAAACTCGGGATGATACCGGCGCTCGATGCCGTTCAAGCCCGAGCTGATGCAGACCACCAGAAAAAGGCCCATGAGCAGCATCGTCTTGAAGACCTGGGAAAAGAGGTCGACGCGGTAGGTGCCGTGAAACATCTCCCCGGTCACGTGAAGGCCGGCAAGCGCGACGCAGACGGCGGCGCCGGACAGCGCAAGGGCGACGATATAATCCCTCCGGGCATCCTGCGGGCTCATCGATAGAAACAGGAAGGTGACGGCCGTCATCAGGCAGCAGAGTTCAGGGGTGAAAAGCATCCAGTTCATTATGGCAACCTATGGAGAAACGGAATTGTCGCCGTCCGGATCATATCGAGCATGATGGACGGAAAGAGGCCGAACAGCACGATGACCGACACCAGGATCATCCGGGGGATGCCCAGCGTAAACGGCACGTCCTCCAGATGGGCGTATTTCTCAGTTTCAGGGCCGTAACAGGTTCGCTGCACGACGCGGAGCATGAACAGCGCGCTCACCACAAGGCCTGAAATGGCAAGAATACCGTAGACCGGGTAGATCTTGAATGCCGATATGAACACCAGCAGCTCCGCCCAGAAACTGGCCAGGCACGGCACGCCGATGCCGGTCAGGGCCGCGATGATGAAATAGGTGCTCGCCACCGGCATCACCCGCGCGAGCCCCCCCAGCTCCGCAATGATCTTGGTGTGGGTTCTATCGTAGATATAGCCGACCGACGAGAAGAAGAGGGCCGTCATCACGCCGTGGGCGAACATCTGGAAGACTGCGCCGTTGATCCCGTCGACCGTCATGGTCGCAAGGCCCAGCCCCACGATGCCCATGTGCGAGACGCTCGAGTAGCCGATACAGTATTTGAGGTCTTTCTGGCTCAGGCCGACAAAAGCGCCGTATACAATGCCCACCGTGGCGAGAAATGCCATGAGGGGCGCCCAGAACCGCCAGCCGTCCGGGCAGAGAAACATTCCCACCCGCAGCACGCCGAAGGCGCCGATCTTCATCAGGACACCGGCGTGGATCATGCTGACCGCGGTGGGAGCGGCCACGTGCCCGACCGGCGACCACGTATGAAACGGCCAGACGCCCGCCAGGATGCCGAATCCGATATAGAGCAGCAGGAACGCGAATTTCTGCGCGCCGGGGCTGAAGGTGCCCGGCGCCGTGAGAACGGTCAGATCGAAGGTGCCCACGCCCGCTTCGACGACGAGATAGACGATGGCAGGCAGAATCAGGGCACTCCCGGCCAGAAGATAGAGCGTCAGCTTCATCGCCGCGTACTCCTTGCGGGTGCTGCCCCATACGGCGATCAGAAGATACATCGGAAAAAGCGACACATCGAACCAGATGAAGATGAAAAAGAGGTCGAGGGCCATGAACATGCCGAAAACACCCGCGACCAGAAGAAAGATCAGCGCGAAAAACTCCTTGACCCGGTGATCGAGCTCCCACATGGTCAGAACGCCCGTAAAGAAAACGATGCCGGTGAGCAGCAGCATCGGCAGGCTGAATCCGTCGGCGCCGTTGTGGTAGGAGATGCCCAGCGACGGGATCCAGTCGAGCCGCTCGACGAACTGAAGGCCGCCTTTCTCCTGATCGTAGACGGCAAACACGATGATGGAAAGGACGAGGGTCAGGCCGGAAAAGCCCGCGCCGACCCATTTGATCTCGCGGGTCCGGTGGGCCGGCAGCGCCATGATGACGAGCATGCCGACAAGGCAGCTCAGGAGCATGGCGGACAGAAACGGAAAATGGACAAACGCCGTATGCATCAGATCGTCACCCTAAAACACCCTAAAAAAAGAAATAAATTGCCAGCAGGAAGACCACGGCGAACATGACCATCAGCTTGTACTGGATCATTCCCAGGTGGAGATTTGCCAGCACAAGCCCCGAGAAGACCGCGCCTTTCCCGATGCCGTCGACACCGCCGTCGATCACCCGCCGGTCGTTTTCGGTGAACGTCCCCGACAATCCGGCATAGATCACCGTATCCAGAAACCACCGGTAAAACCGGTCGATGTACCACCGTTCGGCGAACAGGTCGTAGAGGCCCGGAATGCGCTCCACGAATCCGATCTGAGCGGCGCCCCGCCGGCCGAACTCGATCCATGCCGCGGCAAGGCCGGACAGCGCCGCTCCCAGCGCCGCATAGAGCAGCCATCCATGATGCGCTGCGATATGGATCTCTCCATAGCCCAGAAACCTCTCGAGGCGGAGACCCAGCGGCCCCAGAAAAATGGTGACCGCCGCCAGGACCAGCAGCGGACCGGCCATGACGAGATATCCGGTACGGCCGCCCTCGTGATCGCGACGCTCCGCATCGGCGCCGGTTTCCCCACCCCGGGGAAACAAAATGATGAAAATGAGGCGGAAGGTATAGTAGGCGGTCAGAAACGCGCCGAAAAGCCCTGCGATCAGCCAGACGGGATTGTTCATTTCGGCAAGGACGCCCATGACGGCCTCCTTGCTGAAAAAGCCCGAAAACGGGGGAAGGCCTGCAAGGGCGGCGGCGGCGATCGTCATGCAGAGCATCGGTACCCGCAGCCGTTTGCCCCCGGCGCGGCCGATCGCGAACATGTCGTTGGTGTGATAGGCGTGGATGAATATCCCCGAACAGAGAAATAGCAGGGCCTTGAAGCCCGCATGGGTCGTCAGATGGAAGACGCCCGCAAACCAGCCGCCGGCCCCCAGGCCCATGATCATGAATCCGAGCTGGCTGATCGTCGAGTACGCCCAGACCTGTTTGATGTCGCGGCTCACCATGGCCATGGTCGACGAAAGGAGCATGCTGACGGTGCCGACCATGAGGCAGACGGTCATGGCCGTCGGCGAGAGGCTGAAAAACGGATGGATCCGCGCAAAGAGGAAAACGCCCGCGGCCACCATGGTGGCCGAATGCAGAAGAGCGCTCACCGGCGTCGGGCCCTCCATGGCGTCCGGCAGCCAGGTGAGCAGCGGAAACTGGGCGCTCTTGCCGATCACGCCGCCGAAAATCAGAAGTGCGGCCATGGTGATCAAAGGCGGCGGCATGAGCGCCCGAACCTCCGGACCGTTGATATGCAGGATATTGACATTGCCCAGGTTGAGCAGCAGGAGAATGATTCCCATGAAAAACGCCACATCCCCCAACCGGGTCATCACGAAGGCCTTTTTGCCTGCGGTGCTCGCGCTGAACTTTTCAAACCAGAATCCGATGAGAAGGTACGAGGCCAGCCCGACCAGCTCCCAGAAAATATAGAGCTGCAGGAGGGTCGCGGAAATGGAGAGGGTAATCATCGCCCACGCAAAGAGGGACATGCACCCGTAATACCGCCCGAACCCCGGGTCCCCGGCCATGTAGCCCAGAGAATAGACCTGAACCAGAAAGCAGATGGCCGTGACGATGACGAGCATCAGCAGGCTCAACGGATCGATCAGAAACCCGAAGGGGACCGCCACCTCGCCGGAGACGGCCCACGAGACGGTCCACTCGGCCGGCGCGGTCATGCCCCGATGCGCCGCCATAAGATAGAGGGCCGCCGCCAACGAACCGGAAATGGCGGTGATGGAAATTCCGGCCGCCCATTTCGGTCTTTTCAGCAAAAATAACATGACGAGCCCAAAGGCCAGAAACGGCAGAAGGGATGCCGCCGCTGCGGCCCAGAGGGCCTGCGCGGAAAGGGAATTTGCGGTCTGAATGACATGGTTCATCTTATCAAAGCTCCGGGCATCGCATAGGATCCTGCCGGCCGGTAAAAACTTCAGATCGGATCATTGTTATTAAGTACCGTGTGATTAAGTGCCGTACTTGTCGCATCTCAGCTCAGTCGATCCGGCATGCGTCGGATTCGATGCATCCCGCGTCCACGGTGCCGGTGCGGCGGTAGATCCACACAATCAGCCCGAGTCCGACGGAAACCTCGGCCGCTGCCACCGCGATAATGAAAATGGCCACCGCCTGGCCGTCCAGGTGCCGCCACCGGAGCGCCGCGCCGACAAAGGCCACGGCCGAGGCGTTGAGCATGATCTCCAGGCCCAACACGACCATGATCAGATTCCTTCGGGCCATCATGCAGAACATTCCCATCACGAACAGCAGTCCCGCCAGAATCAGGACATGGAAATAGGGTACGATCACGGGGTCACCTCTCTTTCATCGGGAGCCTTTTTTCCGGAATCCCTGCCCAGGCGAAGAACACCGACCAGAGCGATCAGCAGGAGCAGGGAGACGATCTCGATGGCCAGCCAGTGACGCCCGAACAGAAACTGCCCGAAGGTCGCCGGATCGGCCGCCGCGGCCGGCATGGCCGGCGCATCCGGCATCCCCGAGACCACGAGCATCGCCAGCACCACGGCGTAAACGGCGCAGACGCCCACCGCCGGCAGCCACTGCTTCAGGGGAAACAGTCGCTCTTCCATGCCCTCCATCCGGAGCATCATGACGATAAAGAGAAAGAGGATCATGATGGCGCCCGCATAGATGATCACCTCGAGGGCGGCCAGAAGCGGCGCCCCGAAGAGGTAAAACAGGAGCGCGCTGCCGAAAAACGAGATGACCAGATAGATCACCGCGTGGATCAGATTGCGGCGGGTGACGGCTATTGCCGTCGACGCCAGGATGACCGCCGCAAGAAGATAAAAGAGGATGGAGTAGATCGTCATGGCCGCACCTTACGGTAGATTGCTCTTGACGTTGACCGGATCGTCCTCGCCGACATGCCCGCCCTTTTCGCCGTATGGCGTGGCAATGCCCGCATGCCGGTAGAAATTATAGTCGGGATCCTTGCCGCAGTGGTCGACGAGAAGATTCTCCTTTTCGTATACCAGCGTGAGGATATCCTGCCGGCAGTTCTCGAAATCGGGCGTGAGCTGAATGGCCGATGTCGGGCAGGCCTCCTCGCAGAGCCCGCAGTAGATGCACCGCCCGAAATTGATGCGAAACCAGCGGGCGTAGCGGCGGCCGTCGGTTCGTTCGGCGGACTGCATGGAAATGCACGACACCGGACAGACGGCCGAGCAGAGATAGCAGGCCACGCACCGCTCGCCGCCGTCGGGGTTCCGGGTGAGAATGATCCGGGCCCGCGAGCGTTCGGGCAGCGGCCGCTTGTATTCCGGATACTCCTCGGTGATCGGCCGTCTGAACAGGTGCCGGAAGGTGGTGGAAAACCCGGCGCCCAGCGCCTTGACGGCATCGAAAATGTCATCAGCCATATCTTTTCCTTTACGCCTCCTATATCAGCACAAAAGCGCCGGTGATCAGTATATTGACAAGGGATACCGGGATCAGCACCTTCCAGCCCAGGGCCATGAGCTGGTCGTACCTGAGCCGGGGAAGCGTCCCGCGGATCCATATCATGACGAGCGCGACGCAAACGATCTTGACGAACAGCCAGGCCGGCCCCGGGAAAAAGGGCCCGCGCCAGCCGCCCAGGAAAAAAACCGCCGTCAGGGCGCCCAGCACCTGGATGTGGACATACTCGCCGATAAAAAAGAGTCCGAAGCGCATGCCGCTGTATTCCGTGTGAAAGCCGGCCCCCAGTTCGTTTTCCGCCTCGGGAAGGTCGAACGGGATGCGCTTGCTCTCCGCCATGGCGGCGATAAAAAATATGGCGAACGAGATCGGCTGAAACACGATAAACGGAACGTCGGCCTGGGCGTTGACGATGTCGACCAGGCTGAACGAGCCGGATATCATCACCACGGGGATAAGCGACAGCCCCAGGGCCAGCTCGTAGCTGATCATCTGGGCGGCGCCCCGGATGCCGCCCAGCAGGGCGAACTTGGAATTGGACGCCCAACCGCCCAGTGCCACGCCGTATACCCCCAACGAAGAGAGGGCGAAAACATAGAGAAGCGCGACATTGATATCCGATACCACCTGGGGAATCTCGCGGCCCCAGAGGACCATCGGCGGACCGAACGGAACGACGGCGAACATGAGAAGCGCCGTCAGCGCCACGACCGCAGGCGCCGTTAGAAAGATGATTCTATCGGCGGCCGAAGGGACGATGTCCTCCTTGAAGATCATCTTGAGCGCATCGGCGATGGGCTGCAGAAGGCCGAATGTTCCGGCGCGGTTGGGCCCCAGGCGGACCTGCAGCCGGCCCAGCAGCTTGCGTTCCGCCCAGACGAGGTATGCCGCCGAAAGCAGGATGGCGCCCAGCACCGCCCCGATCTTGACCAGTAATACGATAAATCCGGCTATCCAGTTCGACATAGGTTCATCGCCTAGGTGTTGTGGTTGTCCCAATACGCGGCAACAGAAAAGATGCCGCGGTCTTCAGCTTTTTTTGATCCGCTTTTTGCCGATCATCCCCGCCTCCTCCCGCAGAACCTGCCGGCGGATCCGGTGATGCCTCGGAATCACCAGCACGCCGGGAGCCATGTTCCGCGCCGTCCGAAGGGGAATCGCCAGCGATTCAGACGCGCCTTCGATGACGAGGGTGTCGCCGTCGGACAGTCCCGCCGCCGCGGCGTCCGCCGCATGCATCACCGCGAACGGCGCGGGTTCAACCTCGCGCAGGCACGGCGAATGAATGGAAAGCGCCTCGGTGCCGAAGGTCTGGTCGGCCATGATCAGTGCAAACCCCTCTTCCGTGCCGGTTGTCCCCGCCTGCGCCGGCGGTGTGATCCGGGACGCGAGCCCGAGCGTTTTGCCTATCGGCACGCCTTCAACCGGAAAGGGCCGGCAGGTGTCGAGGGTGGAAAGCGCCGGATAAAGCTCCCCCAGGGATGCCGGCGTCACAGGCTTCGCACCGGCCAGACGCGCGAGCACCGACCATGCCGGCGCAGGATCGCCGCCGGGGACCGCAGGTGTAAATTCACGCGGCGGATGGCTGCCGCCGGTGATCTGCGACAGAGGTATGCCGCCCCTGAAGGCGGGCGCCATCTGCTGGGCCCGGCCCTCCTGGTTGACAAAGATGCCGCCCGCCTCGTAGACCGTCGCGGACGGCAGAAAAACATCGGCGCGCCCGAGCAGCGGCTGATTCAGATAATCGACAACCACGAGAGCGTCGAGGGATTTCAGCGCCTTTTCCAGACGCGCGTGATCCGGGTAATGATGGAATATATCGTTTTCAACCACCACCAGGCCCCGAATCCGGCCCGCTTCGATATCCTCGACCACCGCGTCCAGGGCATGCGCCTCGGCGGTGAAGAGCAACGCGCCGAGGGCATTGGGCCCGGGAAGCAGGTAGAAGAGGCCCGCTGTCTTTCCCGCGTCTTTCAGCCGGGCGGTGCCGCTGGCGGCGATCTCCGCCAGTTCGGGGGGTACGATGTCCGTTCCGCATATGATGACCGGCCGCAGGCTCTCGGCCAATGCCTGCCTCAGCGCTTCGACGGCGTCTTCATGAGCGTCGCCGGACGCCTCTGAAGGCGCCGCGTCGTTCAATCCTGCAGCCGCCGCAACAACGGGGCCGATCTGATCCGGCGCGAGGGGAACGTGGCTAAAATCCATCGGCAGCGATACCGGCCGCGGATCGAGGACGATGACGGATGCGCCCAACCGTGCGGCCTGCCGCATGGCGAGCGCCGCCATCGGCGCCTCGTTGATTGGATCGGCGCCCAGAACGACGATCAGATCGGCCCGGGCGATCTCCTGCATGGAGACGGCGGTCCCGCGGCCGATGCCCGATGCCGCCGCACTCACCCCGGCGGCTTCCCGCGTGTCCTTGAAAAACGCCGGATTCCGCCATCCAAGGCTGCCGCTGACGGCCTTCAAAGCGCCCTGGCTTTCGAGGCTGCTCCGCAGGGAGCCGATACAGGCCACGCTTCCGCTGCCGTGGGATTCCACAACATGCGCAAGACGGTTTTGCGCCGCTTCGATGGCGGTTTCCATCGCGGCTTCCGTTCGGTCGATCATGGCGCTTCTGGGACGGTCTGGAGCGGAAGCGTAATGAAATCCATGGCGGCCGCGATCGCAGATGAAGTATCCGTTGACAGCCGAGCTGAAGCGGGCCTCCTGGCGCACGACCTCGCGGTAGCGGGAGCAGACCACCGTGTGACAACCCAGCGAACAGTGGATGCAGATCGACGGCGCCCGCTCGAAATCCCAGCGGCGGCCCTTGTAGCGCGACGGCTTGTCGGTGAAGACCCCCGTGGGGCAGATATCGACCAGGTTGCCCGCAAACGGGCTTTCCAGAACGCCCTCCCGGCAACGTCCGTAATAGACCCGCGAACCGATGCCCATGACGCCCAGATCGGTGTAGCCGGTAAATTCCCGGTAGAACCGGACGCAGCGGTAACACTGGATGCAGCGGTTCATCTCGTGCTGGACAAGCGGCCCCAGATACTGATCCCGGTGGGTCCGCTTCTTTCCCCGGAAGCGCCGGATGCCGTGGCCCCCCGCGACGGTCATGTCCTGGAGGAGGCAGTGGCCGCCCTCGTCGCAGACCGGGCAGTCGTGGGGATGGTTGAGCATCAGAAACTCGATGATGTGCTTGCGGAAATCGACCGCCTCGGCATCGGTGGTCGACACGATCATGCCGTCTTGGGCACCCAGCATGCAGCTCATCTGGATCCCCGTGGTGCGGGGCGGGCCCTCGATGATCTTCACGGCGCAGACGCGGCAGGCGCCGACGGACCCCAGCCCCGGATGATAGCAGAACCGGGGGATGATGATACCCAGCCGCGCCGCCGCTTCGATGATCTTCGTTCCGGGCGGGACGCTTACTTCCCTGTTGTCGATTGTCAGTTTCGGCATGAATGATCAGCTGTGTTTAAAGGGACATTTTTTCTGGATGATATGGGCCGTCACTTCATCTTCAAAATGGACGAGAAGCCCTTCCACCGGCGATACCGCCCCCGGGGCAAATGCGCAATAGGCGTGCCACAGGTATTTACAGATCGTTTCGAGGGCCGGGATGTCGCCCATCTCCCCGTGTCCGTTTTCGATCCGCCGGAGCATGTCGAGGATGTACGGAAGCCCCTCCCGGCAGGGGGTGCACCATCCGCAGGACTCCCGCGCGAAAAATTCGACGAGGTTCAGCGTGGCGGCCACCATGCAGGTATCCTGGTCGAAGACCATGATGGCGCCGGTTCCCAGGCGGTTTCCGGCCGCGCGCAGCGCGTCGAAGTCCATTTCGATGTGATAATGCTCCCGGGTCAGGTAGCTCGTCGACGCCCCGCCGGGAAGACAGGCCTTGAACCTGCCGCCGTTTTTCATGCCGCCGGCGTATTCCTCGATGATCTCGCTCAACCGCACCCCCATCGGCAGCTCGTAGCAGCCCGGCCGGTTCACCTTGCCGCTGATCCCGAAAAGCTTGGTGCCGGCCCCGGTTTCCGTCAAGGCCAGATCCTTGAACCACTGGGCGCCGTTTTTCAGGATATGGGGGATGCAGCAGAGGGTTTCCACGTTCTGAAGCACGGTCGGTTTCTGCCAGAGGCCCCTTTCCGTCGGATAGGGCGGCGGCTGCCTGGGATTGGGGCGGCGGCCTTCGAGGGCGTTGAGCTGGGCGGTGACCTCGCCACAGATGTAGCGCCCGCCGCTGCGGTGGACGACAAGTTCGAAACTGAAGCCGCTGCCCAGGATATCGTCGCCCAGAAATCCGGCTTCCCGCGCTATCCCGATTTCGCGTTCCAGGATGCGTGCGGCGCTTTCATACTCGGGCCGGATGAAGATGATGCCCTTCGCCGCTGAAATCGCGTATCCGGTCAGAACCATCCCCTCGATGAGCTGATGGGGGTCGGCATGGATGAGCACCCGGTCCTTGAAGGTCCCCGGCTCCATCTCGTCGGCGTTGCAGACCAGATACCTCGGGAAGGGGGCGTCGTCGGCCACGGTCATCATCTTCATGCCGGCGGGAAACGCCGCCCCGCCGCGACCCAGAAGGATCGCGTCCACGAGAACCTGCCGGACGTCTTCGGGTTGATGCTTTGCAAGCACGGCGGCCAGCCCCTCATATCCGCCGCCGGCCCGATATTCGGCCAGGGTGGCGATCCGGTCGGGCTTCCGGTTTTTCAGGAGGACCTGGGGATACATGGGTTACTCCGCCTCTTTTCTGAGTCTGTCGATGATGTCGTCCAGCAGGGGGATCGTCAGCGGGCCGTAAGCCCTCTTGTTGATCAGCACCGCCGGCGCCCGGTCGCAATAGCCGATGCAGCAGATGGGCAGCAGCGTAAACAGGCCGTCGGCGGTGGTATCGCCCATGCGGACGCCCAGCTTTTCCATCAGATGCCCGCCGATGGTCTCCGAGCCCTCCATCCAGCAGACGACGCTGTCGCAGATATGGATGACATACCGGCCGACAGGCTCGCGGTAGATGAAGGTGTAGAAGGTGGCCAGCTCCTCCACCTCGACGGGGTCCATCCCCAACAGGCGGGCCGTTTCCTCCACGCCGGCGTCGCTCAGATATCCCTCGCGGGCCTGGATGGCGGCCATGACATCCACCACCAGCTCCCGGGGATGATCGGCGGCCCGGATCTCTTTTTCCAGGGTTTCTCTTATGGCATCAGTCAACATCCGCTCGTCCTGTCATGCTTGCATCCATCATGCTTCTATGCTTGGGAGTCCGTTTTCTCGATGAAACAGCCGCTGCCGCGGTCTTTACCGGTCGATGTCGGGCAATATGTAATCCACCGAACCGATGATGGCGATGAGATCCGATATCGTCCATCCCTTGGCCATCATGGGAATCACCTGTACATTGGGAAATCCCGGACTTCGGATGCGCATCCGGTAGGCATAACCCAGGCCGTCGCTCACCGTGTAGTAGCCCTGCTCGCCCCGGGGAATTTCGCACGAGACGTACGCCTCGCCGCGGGGGATCTTCGGCCCCCGGGTGACATTGATGAAATGGTGGATGAGGCTTTCGATGTCTTCCAGCATATCCTTCCGCCGGGGGATCGCATACCGGTAATCGTCGGTCACATACCGGCCTTCGGGCATGTTCGCCGCGGCCTGGCGGATGATGGCAAGACTCTGCCGCATCTCTTCGACCCGGATGAGGTAGCGGTCGAAACAGTCTCCGCCGGTGGCCGTGGGAACCTCGAAATCGTAATTTTCGTATCCTGAATACGGGAATTTTTTCCTGAGATCCCAATCGAGGCCGCATGCCCGGAGGTTCGGTCCGCTGACGCCCCAGTCTTTGGCGTCCGCAAGGGAGATCCGGCCGACGCCGACGGCCCGGGCCCGGATGATCGGGTTTTTCGTGATGAGGGATTCGTACTCGTCGATCCTGGCGGGAAAGATCCGGACGAAGGCGTCGATCTTTTCTTTCCATCCGGGCGGCAGGTCGGCCGCCGTGCCGCCGATGCGGAACCAGGAGGGATGCAGCCGGCCGCCGGTGATCAGCTCGACGATGTCCAGCACCATCTCCCGCTCGCGAAAGCAGTAAAAGGTCGGGGTCATGGCCCCCAGATCGTGGGCGAAGGTGCCCACGAAGACGAGATGGTTGGAGATCCGGAACAGTTCGCTCAGCAGCACCCGGATGCACTGGGCGCGCTCGGGCACCGTGACGCCCGCCAAGGCCTCGACGGCCATGACATAGGGAAGGTTGTTGGCGGCGCCGGCCAGGTAATCGACCCGGTCGGTGTACGGGATGAACTGGTGCCAGGTCTGCCGTTCGCCGATTTTTTCCGCGCCCCGGTGATGGTAGCCGATCTCCATCTTCATTCGCGTGATCTCCTCGCCGTCGAGCGAGACGATGTACCGGAGAAGACCGTGGGTGCTGACGTGATGGGGGCCGATATTGAGCACCAGCTCCTCGTCTCCGGGGTTTTCGATATAAAAGCCGCCGTCCAGGGGCTGTCGGGCCGCGGCATCCCGACGATTGTAAGGCGGCATGTCCGTCGCCCTGCCGGGATGCGTCTTGCGGAGCGGATGCCCCTCCCAGTCGGGCGGCATGAGGATGCGGGTCAGGTTCGGGTGACCCTCGAAGCGCACGCCGAACATGTCGAAGGCTTCCCGTTCGTACCAGTTGGCCGACGGCCAGATATCGGTGACGGTCTCGGTAAAGGGGATGTCGCCGTGCAGGGGCACCTTCAGGCGCAGGCGGGTCGGCGGATCGAACGCCAGGAGATGGTACACCAGGGTGTAGTCCGGATAGGACGAGCGCTCCCGCCGGGCCGACTCGTCGATGACCGTCAGGTCGTCCATGCGCTCGAAACGCACGGGAGATTCGGTTTTGAGATACCTGAGCACCGTCTTGAGCCGGTCTTTTTGCACATCGACCGTCAGCATGTCGGCGGTTGCCGGACGCACCGACACCACCCGGCCGAAGCGTTTTTCCAAATCTTCCGCGATCGACGATTCATGCGCCTTCAGCGTGATCACCGGCGGCTTTGGCACCCACATGAGATCGGAGCGGCTTTCCTGAAACAGTGGCGGGGTGACCGAATCACCCCGAATGGCCGTCCCGGTCATGCCCGGCCCTCTGGGGTCCCGGGATTTGCTGACGCCGTCGACCAGAACAGGCGTCTGGGTGCCCTGCGTTCCGCCGCCCAGATGAAAGATCTTCCGGGTCGGCCGCTCGCCGGCATCGATCTTCCTCTGGAGCATCGTCAGGCCGTGAAAAACGGCTTCGGGACGCGGCGGGCAGCCGGGGATGTAGACATCGACCGGCAGGATCTGGTTGACGCCCTGGACCACGGAATAGACATCGTACATGCCGCCGGTGTTCGAGCATGAGCCCATGGAGATGACCCATTTGGGTTCAGGCATCTGTTCGTAAAGACGAAGGACCACCGGGGCGATCTTTTTGAAGACGGTTCCGGAAACGATGAGCAGATCGGCCTGGCGGGGAGACGGGCGGAACACCTCGGCGCCGAACCGGGCGATGTCGTATCGGGCGGTGATGGCGGTCGCCTCTTCGACGAAACAGCACGAAAGGCCGAAAAACATCGGCCAGAGGCTTCTCGACCGGGCCCAGTTGATGACGGCGTCGGCCGGCCGGAACAGCGGTTCGAGGGCGGCTATTGTTTTTTCGGACCCCACTCGAGCCCTCCCTTTTGCCATATGTAAACAAGCCCCAGAAGCAGCATGACGATGAAAAAAGACATCTGTATCCATCCGGTCCATCCGATGCGCTTTACCGCCACCGCCCAGGAAAAGATATAGGCGCCCTCGACATCGAAGATCAGAAAGAAGATGGCCACCAGAAAAAACGGCACCGGATACCTGAGGCGGGCGGTCCCTGTCGGAATGATCCCGCTTTCGTATGGACGCAATTTTTCGGAAGACGGCTTCTTTTCGCCGAGCCAGGCGGAAATGAACAGCAGAACGGCGATCAGCACGAAGACCGCCGCGGCGAACACGACCAGGCTGAAGACGCCCGGAATCCAGGGGGATAACATATCGGAATGAGATATCGGTTCCATGTGTTCTCCGGCAATGGTTCAACCGGTCGGCAGACGCCGGCCCGATGACGGATCAAACAGAAATTATGATGCGACGATGCAAAGACGGCAATGTGCTGTTGTGACGGATACGGCTTATTCCACCGGTTAAGCGCCGGCGAACTTTTTCGAAGGACCTCTCTTAATGAGGTTAAACTTATAAACCGGCGGTCTGTCGATGTCAACCTCTTCTTTGTTTCTGAATCAGAGCCGGTTTTCATGACATTTCAAGCCATTTTTTCACCGGCTTTGCAAATAGCTGTGGCATGAACCGGAATTTATGTGTATGATAATCGTTTAATGTTCAAATATCGTATATCTCATTATTCAAGAAAGGACTTTTCAATGAACATTTATGTAGGAAACCTCGCATACAGCGTCACCGAAGACGATCTCAGAGCCGCTTTCGAGGCATTCGGCACCGTTGACAGGGTCAGCATCATCACCGACAAGTTTTCAGGCCAGTCAAAAGGATTCGGATTCGTGGAAATGCCTCAGACATCGGAAGCCGAGGAGGCCGTCAAATCCCTGAACGGCTCGGAAATCAAGGGACGAAACATCAAGGTCAACGAAGCCAAACCGCGCACCGACCGTCCCGCGCGCGGACCGAGATACTGATTGCGGCAGCACGCGCCGACGGCATCTGTTTTTTCATGAAACCCCTGCACGTCTTCAACCCAACACACCGAAACCAGCGGAGAACACAATATGACCCAACACGAACAGGATCACGGCATCGACTTTTCGGTCGACACCCACAATCTTTACCGGGAAGAGGCGATCACCGATTTCAAGGTTGCATCGATCCGAAGACTGGTTCCCATCAATATCGACGGCTCCGACGACACCAGCCGGTCACCGATCTTCATCGGACACACCGAGCTGATGTCTCCCGAAGGGCCGGTTCCGCTTCAGGCACGGCTTACGGCCGAAAGCTTCAAAGAGGCCATGGAGGCGTTTCCGGCGGCCATGAACCAGGCGCTGGCCGAGATGGTTGACAAAGTAAAAGAGATGCAGCACCGGCAGATGCAGGAAAAGATGGACAAACGCATCATCGTTCCGGGCTTTCCGGAGAGTCGATAAACCCATGCCGTTTTTTTCTCCAGCCGCCCTGTCGACGCCGGCATCGATCATCATGAAAGGGCCGTCCGCATGAACGGCACCCGACGCCTTGATATCACCATCGGCCAATCGGTGCGGATCGTTTTGAAAAAGGATCAGCGCACCGGCAAATTGACCCGGGGCGTCGTAAAGGAGATCCTGACCCGATCCGCCACTCATCCGCACGGCATCAAGGTACGGCTTGAAAGCGGAGAGGTCGGACGGGTGAAGGAAATTCTCGATCACGACGCCTCGGCCATTTCGTCCGCGCAAACACCGTCCTGACTGCTGAGCTGCTCCAGAAGCAGCTCGAAAAGCTTTTCATGGATCTTATCCCAGCCGCTGCTGTCGGCCACCGGAACCGTATTGCGATCCTGATCTACTATCTCGTGACAATACCCTAGAAGTTCCGGGCTCTGCCGAACGAGGTTCTCCCATAGAGGCGCGGCACGTTTCATCGCGGTGCATTCGATCATCGCCTCGGTGACGACGGCGATGGCATCGATCACGTACACCCGGCCATCCTCGGTAAACCGGACGGGGGTCTCATCAAGATACACTTCAATCTGGTTCATATATCCTCCCATTCATCGTCAAAGATACGCTCTTTTTATGTCGTTAAGGGAGAAAGAAACAATACGGAAAAACGAGTATTCAAACCCCACCGACATGGTATTTGCAAGGACATGGGTAGGATCGGTTTTCTCTTATCAGTTTTACGCCCGGTTTTATGATTGATAAACCACCTCTTCATCTGTTAGTACAGCAGAGTGGATGGGGCTTCGGCGAACGCCCTGCAACAGGCCGCTTACAGGAATAACACCATGACCCACAACCATTGGGAGCGTTTTACCGCAGACGATATCGATGCGATCATCCAGCGCCGGCTTTCGGCAGACCACCTTCTTTCACCCTACCGGGACCAGCTCCGGAGGCGCATTCAGCTGGCCTGCGAAACAGAGCGGCGGCTGACGTCGGGACGGATGGACCTTGCCGATTTCGCATCCGGCCATGAATATTTCGGCCTGCATTTCAAAAACGACCGATGGGTGTTTCGCGAATATGCCCCTCATGCCACTGACATTCGGTTGAAAGGCTCGTTCTCCTCGTGGGAGTCCTCCGACCGATTTGCGATGCGGCGCATATCGAATGAAGGCGTGTGGGAAATCGAGCTGGATGAAGGCGCGCTGACCCACGGGGATCTCTACCGCCTCGATATGCAGTGGGCGGAAGGCCGGGGGGAACGGATACCGGCATGGGCGCGGCGGGTGATTCAGCATCCGGAAACCGGAAGCTTCAACGCGCAGGTCTGGCGTCCTGCCGCTCCCTATGTGTGGAAGCATCCCAGGCCCCGGCGGCGCTCCGGTCCTCTCCTGGTGTATGAAACCCATGTCGGCATGGCCCAGGAAGCGGGAAAAATAGGCACCTACCGGGAATTCCGGCGGAACGTGCTTCCCCGCATCCGCGACGCCGGCTACAACACCCTTCAGATCATGGCGGTGGCCGAGCATCCTTATTATGCATCATTCGGCTACCAGGTATCGAGTTTCTTTGCGTGCGCGTCGGCCTTCGGCACGCCGGAAGACCTGAAAGCGCTCGTTGACGCGGCCCACGGCATGGGGCTTGTCGTTCTGATGGACCTCGTTCATTCCCACGCCGTCAAAAACGAGGTCGAGGGACTCTCCCGGTTCGACGGCACGCCGTTTCTCTATTTCCACGACGGAGAACGCGGCAATCATCCCGCCTGGGATTCGCGGTGCTTCAATTATGCGCTGCCGCACGTTCTTCATTTCCTCCTGTCGAACTGCCGGTTCTGGATGGACGAGTACCGGTTCGACGGATTCCGGTTCGACGGGATCACCAGCATGCTCTACACCCACCACGGGCTGGGAAAAGCCTTTACGCACTACGACGATTATTTCAGCGATGCCGTGGACGCGTCCGCCCTGGCCTATCTGACGATCGCCAACCGGCTGGTGCATTCGCTTGCGGAAAATGCCGTCACCATCGCAGAAGACGTATCGGGAATGCCGGGCCTCGCCGTTTCCCTTGCCGACGGCGGTGCGGGATTCGATTTCCGGTTCGCCATGGGCGTGCCCGACTACTGGATCCGACTGACAAAAGAAACGCCGGACGAGTCGTGGTCCATGGGACGGCTGTGGCACGAGCTGATCAACCGCAGGTCGGATGAAAAGACCATCAGCTACGCCGAATCGCACGATCAGGCCATGGTCGGCGACCAGACCCTCATCTTCAGGCTCATGGGCAGCCGCATTTACAGCCACATGGCCGTGGCGAGCGAGGATATCGCCGTTTCGCGCGGCATCGCCCTCCACAAAATGATCCGGCTGGCGACCCTCGCCACGGCGGGCCACGGCTACCTCAATTTTATGGGTAACGAATTCGGCCACCCCGAATGGATCGATTTTCCCCGCGAAGGAAACAACTGGTCGTATCATTACGCACGACGCCAGTGGCACCTGATGGACGATCCGCAGCTCAGGTATCGTCATCTGGCGGCGTTCGATCGCGACATGACGGCGCTTGCCGTGCGATCTGAAATCCCGGCCGGTCAGGATCTCTACCTGCTTCACATGGACGAAGGCACACACATTCTGGCCTTCATGAGGGCGGAGCGTGTGTTTGTCTTCAATTTCCATCCGGAGCGGTCCTACACCGATTACTGGATTTCAGCCGCGCCGGGTGCCTACCGGATCGTGCTCGATACCGACCGCAACCCATACGGCGGGATGGAGCGGCAGGATCCCCTGCTCGTCCACCACACCCTGACCGATCGTATCCACCGGCATTTTCTGAGCCTCTATCTTCCATCCAGAACCGCCGTCGTTCTGGAGCCGGTTGAAACCGACGTTTGAGATGACGGGCCTGCAAAGACCTCCGGGTCGGCATTGCCTAACGGCGCCACATGCATATCTTTACAAATCTTTCAAGATAGTTATGTTTTATGGTATCCGACGATTCACGAAGGGAAACACGCTCACATCAGGAGGCCGACGACATGAAACGATCCTCGGATTTAAAACGGCTGGAACCGCATCGAACAATCGGCGCCCGCTTGGAGCCGGCATGCCGCATGTGCCTGTTATTCTTGGCAAGCCTCATTCTGATGGTGTTGTCGCTGGGCCTGCCCGGCGGCCTGGGCGCGGATGATTCCCAGATTTATTACTGGAAAGACGCGAAAGGAATCCTGCATTTTTCCAACATTCAACCCGAAAAGCCGGTGCAAAACCTGGAGCGCATGCGGGAAATCCCTTATGATCCGGAAAAAGACCGGAAGCGGATGCAAGAAGATGAAGCCTGGCAACTAGAGGTGCGGGAACGCGCGGAACAGGCGCGTCGAAAAATGGCGGAAGAACAGGCGGCAAAGGCGGCGGAAGAGGCGCGAGTGGAAGCCCGGCGGCGTCAAGCCCTTGAAGAGGCGCGCGCGAGAGCCGAGGCCCAACAGGAGCAAGCCGTCGATCGACGGTCCGACCTCGACGACAAATCGGTGTTCGTCAACCCCAGCAGCGATATCCTAGGAATCCACTCCCGGTCCAAGCCCAGGCCCAAACCCTGACGCCCGCCAAAAAAGGCAGGAGGTGACGATCGTCGGAGCTAATAAGGCTTAATCCGCCTTCTGATCGCGGCTCTCCAAGACCAGAAGGCGCATCTCGATCGCCTCGATCTGGCGTTTGAGATCGGCGAGTTCATCCTTTCGGGCGACGTTCATCCCGCTCAGCGCTTTTTTGAACACATCTCCCATGTCCTTTTCCATTTTTGACGCCTGCCTCTGGCCCGAGCCGGCCAGTTCGTCGATCAGCCGGCGCGCGTCCTCTTCCTTGAGCTTCGATTCCTTGACCAGTTTATCGACGCTCTCCTCTATTTTTTCCTTGGTGAGCAGTACCGCACCGATGCCGGTCATCAATCCTTTTTTGATCTCTTCGAACATATTGGCCTCCATGATTGGTATAGTGACGATCTGATTTTTGCGACAATTCTCTTGACGCAGTTCTACGGGGATACGGCGCCGGCATGCGATGGTCCGCGGTCGAACTCCACAATCCGGGCGAAATCATGGTCCGGGCCGCGGCGCACCCGGTGGTAAAGCGGACTGGCGGAGCCGACCCGGCCGCCCATGTCGTAGGTGAATTCCGCCATCCCCACATGCCTGAGCCAATATCCCGTCAGCAGCGCGCCCCCGGCGTTGTGACAGGAATGAAAATGATTCCATCCGGAGGACGCATCGCCCGGCCGGGTGTCGCGCCATGCCTGCGGCACCTCCGGAAAGAAGACCGGGGTGATCCTCTCTTTGAAAGCGATATTGGCGTCCATGGCAGGCAGCGACGCCAGCCTGGCGTCGCCGGTAAACAAGAGGGCGTTTTCCGGCAGATCCAGGGTGTAGAATCGTCGTTCATTGAAACAGACAAATTTCAGACGGGACAGATCCGAAGGATCCTCCGGCGCGAAATAGTATCCGACAAACGGTCCGAACGCCGCCGTCTTTCCGTCGATTCTGATCTCCAGGCGGCTGACATACCCCCGGGGCACGGCAGGCGCTCGTCCGGAGGTTTTTCCGGACGCATCACATCCCCCCACCCCCGGCAGCACCAGCAAGAGCCATATGATCAAGTGCCGCCGCCGTCGGCTAACGGAAGTCGTCACGGTATCCCCAGAACCGGTCGATGGCCCATACCGATACGGCAAAGACCGCAACCAGGAGCAATACGGCAAGGGGTTTGATGGTGACGCCGTCCACGAGGGTAATCTGTCCGATATTGGTGGGATCGTAGAGAACCGGCACCAGCCGCTCGTGCAGATGGGCGAAGAGCGCCGTTCCGGCGACCCCTCCCAGAAAAGCGAAGACAGCGTCCATGCGGCCTTCGCCAACCGCGGCCCACGCCGTACCGGGGCAATAGCCGCACAATCCCCATCCAATGCCGAAAATAACGGCCGCAAGCCCGGTCGCCACGAGGCTGGTAGGCAAGATCAGCGTCCTTCCAATCCCCATGCTCTGCAGGCCGTACAATCCGATCGATGCAAGGATAACGGCCGTCAGCATGAATTTCGGGATATTGGATTCGAGCATCAAATGGGCTCTGGCCATCCGGTCGGCGTTGGTGGCCCCCACCCGCTGAATGACGAACCCGAATGCGATGCCTGAAAACAGTCCGAGCAGGACGTTAGTCATGATGCCCCTCCTTTCCGGTACGCCCCATCTCTCCCCCGTAAACCAGACGAGCGGTGATCATGGCGACGGCAAAAATGACCACGCCGAAATAGAGGCCGCTCACCGCGAGCTGCGTCGACCCCGAGATAAAGAGTCCCAGGGTGCAACCGCCGGCCAGGCGGGAGGCGAAAAGAATCAGAACGCCGCCGATAAATGCGGCGGCATATCGCTTGACGCGGCTCGGGCCGAAACGCCTTTCCCAGATCTCCGGGACATCCCTGATCGGTATTTTACAGGTTCTGCCCGCGATGAAACCGCCGACGGCCATGCCCAGGACAAAGGCGAAAACCCAGGCACCCGGCCCCGGAGACATCCGGTAGTGGGCCTTGGATGCCGTGTATTCCGGTGCGACCACCTGCAGCACACCTTTGATCAGGCTCACAAATCCGCTCGAGGATGCCGGCGGCCCGAATGTGGCGAAGATGAAAACGATGATGCCGGCCAAGGCGAACGACGCCGGAAGCCAGTTCCAGTAAACCGTTGTTTCATTTTTCTCGGGTTTTACCATTCTATCCGGTTGATTCAGGACCATGATCATCATCCTCCGCAGGAAACATAGCCGCCCTTGGGCGTTCCGGTTTCAGGTGTCCGCGAAACAGGTCCCGCGGCAGCGCCGCCGGCGGTTGACGACGATCCGGGCGGCATGTCGCCCGCGAACCGTCGCGGGATCAGTTCAACGGGGTAGAAATGGTCCGGGGAGCCCCATTCCTTCCAAGACGCCTCATAGGCCATGACCGGCCAGATCCCCATGACCCTCAGCACGAAGTATCCGAACGAGGCCCGGCGGCCGGAGTCACAGTATACAATGACCGCCTTGTCCGCATCGAGTCCGCGATAAAGCGACTGAAGCGCGCCGTAGGATTTCAGCTTTTTTACCGACGCATTCGTCCAGTTGGACCGGTAGTCGACATTGACCGCGGTAGGAATATGGCCCGACTTGAGCGGATTTCCCTTGAGATCCAGTGATGTCTTTTCTCCAATGTATTCCTCGTGGGAGCGGACATCGATGATCTGGTACATGGGATCGGCCAGCCGCGCATAGATGTAGTCTCCATCGATCAGCGCCCACGTCCGGATTTCCGCGGAAGGGGCCTGATATAAAATCGGGATGCGTTCCGCCGGTTTTGCCGCCAGATTGAAGCCTGCGTCTTTCCAGGCGTCGATGCCGCCGTCCAGAATCATCATCTTTTCATGTCCTAAAACATCGAGGACCCAGAAGAGGTAGGAAGCGGTGGCGCCCCCATCCCGCGTGACGGAATCATAGAGGACAATCGTATCCGAGCGGGTAATGCCGTGTTTGCCAAGAATCTGCTGGGCTTTTTCAGGCCCTACGAATTTTTCTCCCATGTTCAGGTCGATATCGTCGTATCGAAATTCCGACCATGGAAGACGAACGGCGCCGGGTATCAGATGACCGTCATAATACTTGTCTTCCCGGACATCGACGATCACAAGTCCGTCATCTGTAAGGTGCGGTTTGAGCCACTCGGCCGATACCAGAAACCGTCCGTTGGGATACGCCGCCGCTTCTTGACCGTCCGCGGCCAGAGCGAGCGACCAGATCAAGCCCAATAAAAGAATGACCCCGATCAGAAAATATCTCAGATTTCTCCTATCGTTCATTGGCATGTGATTTTCCCCGTAGTCGGCTGATGTTTATCCAATATTGGTTTATGTATTATTCCGTGATGGTTCGACCCGGCAATTGGATTTTTTTCGTTTTTCGTGTAGAGTGACAACATCCGAGACCCTAGCGACAGATATGAAACATTATATCACATTCAGAGCTTTTTTTCGCATAAAAAAGAGCCGCACATTTTTATTTATGTTCTTAATCGATCTTTTCAGATACAGGTATTCCGTTAACTCGTGTCGGGTCTTTCCACCGTCATCACCGTCGCAGGAGCTGCATTTCGATTGCCGGGCGTCCGCGATTCCGGCCCGGAGAGTCTCGCTTTATAACAGAAAAGAGAGTCATTATGTTTTCACCCAAAAAAATACTCTGTCCCACCGATTTCAGTGATCTTTCCCTGAAGGCGGTCGAGGCCGCCAACAAACTTGCCGCGATCTTTCACGCCGATCTGATTGTCGCCCACGCGATCATGCCGGTCACCCGGCTCCCCTATCCCGGACCCAACCCGAACACGGATCTGTCCGAAGTCAATCGCGACCTGATGGATCATGCCCGCAAATCCCTGGACACCATCGTCCGCGAACATATTTCCGGTGAGGTACTGGTGCAGGCGTTCGTTCTCCAGGGGCTGGCCTCCGACGAGATCATCAAGCTCACGGAGGTCGAACATGTCGACCTGATTGTCATTTCCACCCATGGATTGTCGGGGTGGCGGCGGTTCATTTTTGGATCGGTGACCGAAAAGGTATTGAAGCAAGCCCCTTGCTCCGTACTGACGATTCAACCCTCGGATAAGGAAGCGACATGACAAACGGGAAAGTTGAAAAACTCGCGGTGCTGATCGACGCGGACAACGCGCAGCCCGCGATCATCGCCGAGCTTCTCATAGAGATAGCGAAATACGGAACCGCAAACGTCAAAAGAATTTACGGCGACTGGACGGTCCCGGATCTCAAGGGATGGAAAGAGGTTCTGCTGAAATATTCCATCCAGCCCATTCAGCAGTTTCGCTACACGTCCGGTAAAAACGCCACCGACAGCGCCATGATCATCGATGCCATGGATCTGCTCTACAGCAGCAAATTCAATGGCTTCTGCATTGTTTCGAGCGACTCCGATTTTACCAAGCTGGCCTGTAGAATCCGGGAGGCCGGGCTCGTCGTTTTCGGCTTCGGAGAGAAAAAAACCCCCGAACCGTTCGTGGCGTCGTGCGACAAGTTTATTTTCACCGAGGTCCTGAGGGCCAAAGACGACGATACCGAAACCATCCGCCGCAAGACCTCGAGCGAACTCAAACAGGACACCAAGCTGGTCACGCTGTTAAGAAATGCCGTGGAAGCGTCCTCGGATGAAAACGGCTGGGCGCACCTGGCCGCCGTCGGCAGCAATATCGCGAAACAGGCGTCCGAGTTCGATCCCCGAAACTATGGCTATAAAAAACTGGGCGAGCTCGTCGCGGCCACCCGACTGTTCCAGATTGAAGAACGCAACGTCGGCGACGGACACGCCGTTGCCGTCTATCTCAGAGACCGCAGAAAGAAATAACCATGAAGCCTGCATACGAAACGGAACGGGCCGCTTGTCCTGAGGGCTGCGGCCGGCAAGAGCTGCATCGATCGACCGGACCCCATCGGGTTCTGCTGGAAACGTGGATTTCCTGTGCACCGTTCGAGCGATATCTGAACATGACCATCCATGAGGCCGCCGCCGGCAGAGCGGTCCTCTCCATGCCGTTTCACTCCGATCTCGCGCAGGGCAGCGGACTGATGCACGGCGGGGCGCTGGTCAGCCTGGCCGATACGGCGGTCGTCATGGCCATCAAAAGCATCGTTTTACCCGGAACACAGTTTGTAACGGCATCCCTTGCAACGACATTCCTGCGTCCGGTCACAAAAGGCGTCGTCACGGCGAAAGCCCGGATCCATTTTCAGGAAGGGCAACGGTTCAAAGGCGCCGCAGCACTGATGGACGATGATGGTCAGACGGTCATGGAATTTTTTTCCACGTTTAAAATCGCGAATATTCAGGATGTCGATCCGGTCTTCATGTCGACGACGGCACCTGAAGACGTCCGGCGCCGCATGGCGGCGAAAGAGACGTTTGTTCTTAACCTCACGGCCGCGTGGTGTCCTGACTGCACCGAACGGCAGCGCCCCCTTTTGCCTGCATTCATCGAGAAACTTGCGGCGCACGACATCCCGTTTCACCAGATGAGCGTCCAGAAGGAAAAAATGCGCTTCATATCCGCCGACCATGAAAAAATCACCCGGGAATTCGGTGGTCACGGATACCCGCGTACCATCCTCGTCGTCAACGGTGAGGTAAGGTCGCGTGACAACGTCGAAATCGTCACCCGCGAGGGTCTGGGCCGACTGGCAAACGCTTTTATCGCCGAGGTGCTGCATGACAGGCGGCAAGCGCCCTTCCGTCAGCGCTTTTGTTCGGATGCGCATCCGGTTTGACCGCTTCGGCTTTATCGCATTGCAATCTAATCCCTTCTTTTATTAAATAAGATTAAATATTATTATTTATTATGATATTTGCTGTCAATTAAAGAGAAATATCCAGTATATTTTCCGGAATTTGTGCGTCGCAATATTTTTCTTGTCACCCTGTCGAAATTATGCCATAAGAAATACTGGTGTTCACATGCCGTTACCACCGACACCCGGACAACGCGACTTTTATGAATTTTTCGATTCCTGAAAAAAGTGGAGGAAAAAATATGGTGACCAAAATGACGGACCTGGCGATCAAGGAGATGGATTCTTTTTATGCCGCGGGCATCACGATGATGGACTACTTCGAAAAACAACTGCATACCATAGGCGGCTTGAATCCCTGGCTGAAGGATACCTCTCGTGCGGGCGATGTCGGGCAAGAGCTGTTCAAGCCCTTCATGACGGCAATGGGCATGGTATCGGCGGCCGAATACCAGCGGATTGAAAAAGAATCTTCGGCGCTCGCCGAGCGGCTGAAAACGGCCATGGACGACATCGACTCCTATAAAAAGGGAATAGATGTTCATCAGAAAACCATCGCCGATCAGGCCGAGTACATAGACAGTCTCAAAAAACTGAACGAAGGCATCAAGGTCCAGCTTGCAGAATTGAAAAAGGAGCTTGCCGAGAACAAGACGCTGATCGCCGATCGTGAAAAAAAGATCGCCGAAGGCGCAAAAGAACTGATCGACAGCAGAAAATCGGCCTCCTCCCAGGAGAAGGATCTCAAGAAATACAAGAAGCAAACCGAACAGATGGAAAAAGAAATCGCCGAACTGAAGACGCAGATCGATACGCTGCGGAAACAAGGCAACTGAATATCAGACGGCCGGCCGTACAAGACCATGGGCGCAACAGATAAGATCATCACCAGCCGGATCTGCGCCCGGGGACTTCCGCCGGCCCGTCACCCACCCTCTCGCGGCAACATCCATGTTTGCCGTCTTCCTTTTCATTCCCTGACAACCCGGCAGCAGGACGATAGGGTCGACGTTCACGCCGTCTCATAACCCCCTGCCGATCCGTGTTGGGTGTGGAATGATACCGGGGCTTCGACGCCGCCGTGTCCGTGGTCTGAAATCGTGATGCCCGATTTTTAACAAGCCGATACTTCCCGAGGCAGATTGCACTTGTGTTATACGCGTATCTGCGATAAAGGCTTCCATATGAGAGAAGCGTTGATTTACTTCCAACCAGCGAATATTGAAGAGGAATCAATGAAAGAATTCGAGGACTTTGCAAAGGCGATTTCTATTGGAATGAAAGCGCTTGCCAAGATGATCGAGACGGCCGCCGATCAGCTCCAAGACCGTGTCAAATTCGAAACCGAAAAAGATAAAGCACAGGAAACACGAACCTCGCGCGCTAAAAAAGCAGAAGCCGGAAGAAACGTCAAAAAAGAAAAAACAGGTGTTCGAAAACGCTCCAAAAAGAAGGGAGCGAGGCAAACACCCGGAGCATCGTCTTCCGAAAAGATACCGGCAGCGGGCGACAGAAAAGAAACCATCCCGGAAAATTCAACCGCCGCCGGGCCCTTGGCAGAAAGTGCATTCAAGGCTGAAACAGAGAACACTCCCCCCAGGATAACCAACACCGCATCTGTACTCATGCATATCCAGGCTGCCGGAGAGAGCATTACTATCGACGAGCTTCAGAAGAAAACAGGCTTCGAAAAGAAAAAACTACACAACATCATTCACCGCCTCAAAAGCACCGGAAAGATCAGGAATACTGAAAAAGCGGTATATACGGCGCAATAATCCCGGCTAAGCGCGATGTTGCCGTATCGTATGGATTCTTATCTTAAAATTCCGGCAAGACCGGCGGAAAGAGATACTACCGCTTCTCTGCACATCTCCGAGCGACGCCGCCGCTTGAATTTATAGATGGGAATCCATAGATTTTAGACAGATGCTGGTTGGTGACCCCAACGGGACTCGAACCCGTGTTTCTGGCGTGAGAGGCCAGCGTCCTAGGCCGCTAGACGATGGGGCCGTGCGTGAATCTATATCGGAAGAGAAAGAGGACGTTCTCTGAAGACCCTGGCCTTGTAACGAATCGCCATAAATTTGTCAAACACTATTTTTCACGCGACCGGTTTTTCCGGACGGCTTTTCCGCTTTCCCTGCCGGTATCCGAATACAAAATAAATGATCCAGCCGACAAACGGAATAAAGGCGGTAAGCCCCCAGGCCGCCTTGACGGGCAGTGATGAAAAATCCTTGAGAGCGATGTCGATAATGGCCCAGCAGGTCAGAATATAAAAAAAAGCACCGACGACAATAAAAAACGTGACCGTGTTCATACCTTTCCTTATCGGCTTATTCCGATCAGTCTGTCCGCATATTGTCATGCGTCATCCAATCAATTTTACGAATCAATGTTACACCCCTATCTTTTGAGTTCTCTTGCGATCTTCATGACGGCGGCGACATAGTACGGGCTGTGGTTGTAGCGGTAGATCACCTTCCCTGCCCGCTGCTCGGAAATGCCGGGCTCCCAGCCGTGATGGTCGAGATAGCCGGCCACGCTCATGATGGCGTCGGCATGGTCAAAGAGGTCGAGTCGTCCGTCGCCGCTGCCGTCGCGTCCCAGCTTTAAGATATTGCTCGGCAGAAACTGGCAGTACCCCAGGGCGCCGGCATACGAACCCTTGACGGTTAAAGGATCGATGTTGTGCTGCCGGGTATAGACCAGAAAGGATTTCAGCTCGCCGTAAGCCCACGCGGATTTCTGAAGTGCCTTTGCCTCGAATTTGGCCCTGGAAAGAGAGGTGCCCTCCTCGACCGCATACCACAAGACTTCCCTCACCGATGGATCCGATAATGCCGCCATGGTGGAAAAGGTATTGATGACGAGGCGGTTGCCGACATAGGCGCCCAGTTTCGTTTCCACCAACAGAATGGCCGTGATGACCTGACGGTCCACGCCGAATGCCTGCTCCGCCCGTCGCAGGGTATCGGCATGGGCCTCCATGTAGTTTCGGGCCTTTTCGATCATCGGAGGCGCCAGAAACTGATCGTAATCGAGCTTTCCCTCGCTGTGAACAAAATACATGGAGACGCCGCGGGTTTCAAACGAGACCCTGGAATCATCGTACAGAGCCTCGATGCGGGCGGGATCGAATCCGTCCGTCACGAGCCGCCGCTCCACGGAACCGAAATAATCGATGGTTCGGGCCAAAACGGCGGACGGTGCTGCAACCATAACCATCAGCAGAAAAATCCCGCCCGCCAGGCGCCGGCCGGCATGAATATCATAACACGTCACGCGTTCACCTCTTATGGTTGTATAACGCCGCCTCTGGTGCGATACAGGGCGTCTTTCGGCGCTAAAATCCTGATGACGCTCCTTGATAGGGGTTAAATGACATGTTATGGTTTGCCGTGTCAACCATATGCTTTCCCAAAAGCGTTATATGTATAATGAACGACAACAGGTCCATTGCGGCAGCGTTTTGTGGATGAACGGAGCGCATATCATGAAAAAACGGGCAAAGGCGGTCTTTGCGTGTCAGACCTGCGGTTTTCAGAGCCCGAAATGGCTTGGAAAGTGTCCGGACTGCGGTCAGTGGGATACCTTCGTGGAAGAGGTCCGGTTCGTTGCGGGCCGCGCGCATGCCAACCGGCCGGCATTTGCCGGCGAAACCGGCCCCGTCCCGATCGATGCGGTGATCCTGGATGATGAATCCCGCATCCGGACCGGCATCGGCGAGTTCGACCGCGTGCTGGGCGGCGGGCTCGTGGCGGGCTCGCTCGTTCTGATCGGCGGCGATCCGGGCATCGGAAAATCGACCCTCATGCTTCAGGCCCTCCACGGCCTTTCCGGGCAGGACGCCAAGGTCCTCTACGTTTCCGGGGAAGAGTCGGTCAAGCAGATCCGCCTGCGGAGCAAGCGGCTGGAGACGGTTTCAAACAGCCTCTTCGTCGTCTCCGAGGTCGATCTCGATCTCATCATGCAGATGGTCGCATCCGAGAAGCCCGACGTTCTCGTCATCGACTCCATTCAGACGATGTTCAACAGCGATCTTACCTCGGCGCCGGGCAGTGTGACCCAGGTGCGGGAATCGGCCATGCGGCTCATGATCATGGCCAAAAAAAGCGGCATCCCCACCTTCCTGGTCGGCCATGTGACCAAGGAAGGCGCCATCGCGGGCCCCCGCCTGCTCGAACACATGGTCGATACGGTGCTCTATTTCGAAGGGGACCGGAGCCACGTCTTCCGGATTCTGAGGGCCGTCAAGAACCGGTTCGGGTCGACGAACGAGATCGGGGTTTTCGAAATGAAGGAAAAAGGGCTCGAAGAGGTTCCCAACCCTTCGGCGGTGTTTCTCTCCGAACGTCCCGTGAGTGCTGCCGGATCGGTGGTCACGGCCTGCATGGAGGGAACCCGCCCCATCCTTGTCGAACTCCAGGCCCTTGCCAGCAGCACCAATTTCGGCAACCCGAGACGAACGATTCTGGGCTTGGACCAGAACCGGGTCGCCCTTCTGGTGGCGGTGATGGAAAAAAAACTGGGCATGCACCTCATGGGGCACGACATCTTCATGAACGTCGCCGGCGGCGTCAGGGTCGACGAGCCGGCGGTCGACATGGGAATCATCGCGGCAATAGCGTCGAGCTTTCTCGACCGTCCCGTTCCCGAAGGCCATATCGTCATGGGCGAGGTCGGCCTGACCGGCGAGGTGCGGGCCATCGGCCAGGTCGAAACCCGGGTCTCCGAAATCCGGAAAATGGGGTTTATCCGCTGCCTGGTGCCGAAAAGCAACCTGCGGCGCATGCCGACCATCGACGGCATCGAGGTCATCGGCATCCAGACGGTTGCCGAGGCGATCGAAACCCTATTTTAATCAAGGATATTCTTGACTTGACACAAGGTAAAGGTTATGAAACGGCGGGTTTTGAAATCCGATGACAACCGGTGGGCCGACCATTATACCCGAAAGGCGCAGAAAGAAAACTATCCGGCCCGATCGATCTACAAGCTCGAAGAGATTCAGCAGAAAACCGGGCTGATCCAAAAGGGAGACCGGGTGCTCGATCTGGGATGCGCGCCGGGCTCATGGCTCATGTATGCCGCAAAGATCATCGGTGACAGCGGGCGGGCGGTCGGCGTCGACCTCAAACCGGTCACGGTCAAGCTTCCCCAGCAGGCGTCGGCGCACACCGGCGACCTGCTGAACATGACCGACGACCTGCGTGCAGTGTTGGGTGGCCGGTACAACGTGGTGCTGAGCGATATGGCCCCGGATACGACCGGCAATAAAAATCTCGATGCGATACGGTCCGCCGGCCTTGCCGAGACCGCGCTGCATATCGCCTGCGCACGCCTCGTCAAAGGCGGAATGTTCGCGTGCAAGATCTTTCAGGGATCGGATTTCGAACCCTTCGTAAAAATGGTCCATGCCGAATTCGAAAAAACAAAGATATTCAAACCCAAAAGCAGCCGAAAAGCCAGCAAGGAGATTTTCGTGATCGGCATTGGAAAGAAATAGGGTGAACATACAGGAGGTTGAATCATGTCAGGACACAGCAAGTGGTCTACGATCAAACATAAAAAAGGGGCGGCGGACGCCAAGAGGGGCAAGATTTTCACCAAGCTCATCAAGGAGATTACCGTCGCCGCCCGGATGGGCGGGGGAGACGTCAACGCCAACCCCCGGCTGCGCTCGGCCATCCTCGCGGCAAAAGCCGAGAACATGCCCAAAGACAACATGGAGCGGGCAATCAAGAAGGGCACCGGGGAACTCGAAGGCGTCAGCTACGAGGAAAGCACGTATGAAGGTTACGGTCCGGGCGGGGCGGCGGTGCTGGTCGAATCCCTCACGGACAACAAGAACCGCGCCGTGGCCGACATCCGGCACATCTTCGCCAAGCGCGGCGGAAATCTTGGTGAAAACGGCTGTGTGGCGTGGATGTTCGACAAGAAGGGATACATCAATATCGAAAAGTCGGCCGTCAGCGAGGAAGCCCTGATGGAGGTCGCCCTCGATGCCGGCGCCGAGGATGTCCGGGAAGACGGAGACACTTTCGAGGTCATTACCGCGCCCGAGGATTTCGAGGCCGTGAAAGAGGCCGTTGAAAAGGCCGCCATCCCTTATACGGAAGCCGAGGTCACCATGCTGCCCCAGACCACCACCACCCTCCAGGGAAAAGAGGCCGAGCGGATGATTCTCATGATGGAGGCTTTAGACGACTGCGAGGATGTCCAGAAGGTTTACACCAACGCCGATATCCCCGATGATATGGTGGAATGATCACCAAAACTCCCCGGAAAATCAGCCGGAAGGATTTTCCGGGGGGGGTCATCCGCCGACCGTGTCACATCCGGCATAAAAGCGCCGGACATTCCGTCTCCCCCTTCCCCTTTGGCCACATCTTCTACTCTTCAAGCCTGACGACATCCGTTCCCTCGGGAATGTCGAAGACGAATTCGGCATCGTCGGGCCGCAGGTTGAACCGGTATCCGTCAAAGCTGATATAGGTCTGGTCGCCAAAGCTGTTGGTGGTCGTCACATCGGTAATCTCGAAGGACGCAGCGGAAATCGTCATGAGAATCGCCGTCAGATCGAGCTTGTCGTCGGTGGGGATCAGCCTCAAGGTATAATGATCCCCTTTGTTGACGTCTTCGAGGGAAACCTTGAAATGTTTCCGGATTCGCCGGATATCCGACAGAAAACCGGCACCTTTCCCCCCCCTGAAAAATTCCGGTGCGCTGCCGATCATGACCTGCCGGTCCTCGGGTCTGTAAATCCATAGATCGTCGCCGTTGGTGATGACGAGCTGCGTCTCGGGGGTTTTGTATTCCCAGCGCATCTTGTCGGGACGCTTGATCAGAAGCCGGCCTTCAGCGGTATCCGTGATATCCATGGCCTTCAGGGTCGAGCGCTGATGAAACCGGGCTTCGAAACCGTCGCCTGAATATCTTTTCTCGACGCCGGCCATGATCGTATCAAGCGCGGCGGCGTCTGTTTTTGCCGCAGATCCGGATTTTACAAGGGTTGTATCCGCCCAGGCGGATCCAGCCGCCGCCGATAACAGCAGCAGCACCGGCAATATCCATCGAAACGTATTCATGATGTTCTCCATAGCGTATCGTCACCGAACATATCCTCGCCGGCCACCCCTTCGACCACACCCGTATCGATCATATCGGTTTCAATCATTTCGGTCCGGCCGAAAACCGCCTGGCAGATCCGGTCGATCATGACCATTTTCCGACGCATATCGTCTTTGTCGATGTGAGGGGCGCGAACGCCCCGCAGCATGAGCGTTTCCATATTGTGTCGTGCGAGCTGCGCCGTAAACTGCATCGCCTGGTGAAGACTTCGAAAGCAGGCACGCTTCCGGTCTGTCAGGGCCTGGTATATACCGATGTCATCGGTAATTTCATCAAGAAATCCCACCAGAAATTCGACCATATCCCAGAAATCATGTTCAAAAAAATCGTTCTCTTCCGCGGCCGTCTCCCTGAAAAAATGACCCAGAAACCGAACTTTTTTTTCGGTCTGGGCAAAGCGCGCATTCCTGAGCGCCACGCCCACCCTGCACTGCCAGAGGTCGGGCACAAAGTCTTTCACCGCCGCCACCAGCCGCGGATCAATTTTTTTCTCGATATGGAGCCGGGATAAAAAGGCGGCGGCGGCCCAGGGGGGGACGGCAATCGCGATGGAACCGGATTCACCGGGAACGAAAAGAGGCGCGATCAGGGGAGATCGCGTCAGAAAAAAGAGAACGGCATCGTATGCGTCCGCCGCCGGCGCGGTTTGCGCGATCGTTGGCTCCAGCGCCGCCTGCTGGTCGGGATCCGGAAAAAAGATCAGCTCGAGCAAAGGCTCGCGCTCGGGATGCGATTCATCGGAAAGAAGGGTGCGAAGCTCCGCGGCCGACGGATGGCAAAACGTGGAATTGATATAATGCCAGGCCGCATCGTTCAGCCGTATGCCTTTCCTGAAACAAGCGGCGACGGCATCGGCCAGCCGCTTTTCGGGCGGGTCCGAAGGTATTTTCGGTCGATCATCTGCACGCATGGACGTTCTCACGATTTGAGGAACGGCGCCATTGCCTGGGCGATACTTTGCTTGGGCAGGGCGCCGGCGATGGTATTTCTGAGCCGGCCGCCCTCAAAAATCAGCAGCGTGGGAATGCTCTGAATCTGGAATCGGTTCGATGTCTGCGGATTTTCATCGACGTTCATCTTGCACACCCGGATCCGTCCCTTCCACTCGGCCGCAAGTTCCTCCAGATATGGCTCCATCATTCGACACGGCCCGCACCAGGGGGCCCAGCAGTCGAGCAGCACCGGCAATGGAGATGCGATCACCTGCGCTTGAAAATCCCGGTCCGTCACCACAACCGGCCGTCCCACCCCCAGAGCCTCGGTAGCAATCCTGGCGCCGCACCTGCCGCATTTTGCCGTTTGTCCCACCCGGTTTCCGGGAATCCTGTTTCGGGTACCGCATGAACCACACCTGACAATAAAGGAATTCTGGGTCATCTTTGGTATCTTCCTTTTTTGTTTTTCTCCCTCTCGGGCAGCATCTCGGGAGAAGATGATGTGTTCCGTATATAACAGAACAAAGAATTTAGCACTACCGTTTTAAGTATTTCAAAAGCTTCAACGCAGTCTGCGATCTGCCGGAAGATCTCAAAACAAAAATGTTGTCTATCTTGCTGTTTTTTGATCGATCATAGACAAAAATGTTATTTTTTCCAGCGGCTGTCATCACCTTGGCGTCATGGCTCACCCGGTTTGGCGACCTCAACGGCATTGTCGTCTACCGACAATTCGATTTACTTAATACGTTAAATAGTTTTAAATTAAGTTAGTTACATAGATGAAAAAAATTATATCATCAAGATGTATCCTGTATACTTTCGATTTTTATTTAACAGTGCGACACCGACATTCTATATTGGCATGGCTGTTGCTTACTAACATTGAAAAGAACGAACCAGATCTTTTAACAGCCCATCCCACGGGCGCAACATTTTCACGAAATAATAGGAAAACAATAACGATGAGCATTATCAAAATCAATCGCCGCAACAACAATATCGAACTCGTTTCCAAACTGATGAACAGCGTCGCCGTTAAATATGGCTGCCGCGTCAAATACAATGCCGACACGGAAACCATCTGTTTCAACGGCAACGACGCCTGCAAAACCTTCATTGCCGAAGAAACCTTCAAGCTGTTCAGGAGCGTCTGATCCCGCTGCCAGGGCTCTTCTTCCATTCGTGCCGCACCATTCACCTGCCTCGTCCGTTATTTTGCGGTACCCGAAAAAGGGCGGCCACAGGGGGCCGCCCCTACATGGCACGCAGGGGTGTGGTCCTGGTGTTTCGAGCGCCTATTTTATGCAATAGAGCACATAAAAACTTGACCCCCGCCCATCGATGGCGTTATTCTGCTTACTTGCTTGAACTACTGGCGTTCACCTCAAATTGGCCGAACATCGGTCACATGTTTGGACTTTTTGATCCGCTAAAACGATGGGGAAAAATAACATGGTGGATACAGGGGTATTGCCGGACGGGATATTACCCGACGGGATAACGGGCCTTGAATCCGGAACGCTGAATGAACACGAGTCAAAGCTTCTGCTCAAGACATACGGCGTGCCGGTTGTCGACGAAACCGTCGTTGTCGGTGTTCCCGAAGCGGTCGATGCGGCCCGGTCGATCGGGTTTCCCGTCGTCCTCAAGGGGCTCGGCCGGACGTTGCTGCACAAAACCGAACAGCGCCTCGTCCACCTGAATCTCACCACGGCCGAGAGCGTCGAAGCCGCGGCACGGGCGATGATCGGGAATGCAGGACCCGCGCTGGAAGGCTTTCTGGTACAGCCGCAGGTCAGCGGCCGGCGCGAGCTCGTCGCCGGCATGTTCAGGGATGCGCTGTTCGGCCCGGTCATCATGGTCGGCATCGGCGGCGTCTTTACCGAGGTTCTCAATGACGTCGCCTTCCGGCTCGCGCCGCTCTCCGAAACCGATATCGACCAGATGATCGGCGAGCTCAGGGCAAAAGCGCTTCTGGGAACATTCAGGGGAATGGCGGCCGTCGACCGCCGCGGGCTGTCGCGAACGCTCATGGGCCTTTCCGGGATGGCCATGGAGCGGCCCGACATTGCAGAGGTCGACATCAATCCCCTGGTCGTCACGGAAGCCGGGGCGCTCGTGGCCGTCGACGCCCTGGTAGCAATCGGCCGTGCGCCGGAGGAGCGTAAAACGACGCCGCCCGTCGATCCCGTCCTTCTGGGAAAATTCTTTCATCCCCGCGCCGTCGCCTTTATCGGCGCCTCCGCCCATTTCGGCAAATGGGGACACAATCTCCTCAGCACGACCATCGCCAGAGGCTACGGCGGCGATGTCTACCTGGTGAATCCCAACGGTGGGCGGATTGCCGGCCGCGAGGTCTATCCTTCCGTTTTGGATCTTCCCGGCCCGGTCGATCTTGCCGTGGTCACCATCCCCGCGGCGGGCGTCATGCCCCTCATCCCCCAGCTCGCAAAAAAGGGGATCACCAATGTATTGCTCATCACCTCGGGTTTTTCGGAAACCGGCGCGGAGGGGCGGCGCCTGGAAGCCGCGCTGACGGATGCGGCGCGGGCGGCGGGCATCCTCATCATCGGGCCCAACACCATGGGAATCTGCAACCCTCATATCCGCCTCTACTGCACCGGCAGCCATGTCTGGCCCGAGCCCGGAGACACCGCGGTGGTGGCCCAGTCCGGCAACATGGGCACCCAGCTGCTGGCCTTTGCCGAACACCAGGGGATCGGCATCCGCTGCTTTTCAGGCTCCGGCAACGAGGCCATGGTCACCGTCGAGGATTATCTGGATGCCTTCGAGGCCGATCCGGCCACCCGCAATGTCATGCTCTATATCGAGAGCGTCAAGAACGGCCGGCGCTTTTTCGAGAGCGCGCGGCGTATCGGGCCGAAAAAACCGATCATTTTGATGAAGGGGGGTCGGACGGCCGCAGGATCCCGGGCCGCGGCCAGCCACACCGGCGCCCTGTCGTCCGACAACCGCATCTTCGCGGCCGTCTGCCGCCAGGCCGGCATCGTCACGGCCGACTACCCGATGGACCTGCTCGATCTCGCCGCGGCATTTTCCTCGCTTCCCCTGCCCCGCGGCAGCCGGGCGGCCATCATGACCTTAGGCGGTGGATGGGGCGTCGTCACGGCGGACCTCTGTTCGGAGTTCAACCTCGACGTGCCGCCGCTTGCAGACGATCTCATCCGGAAATTCGACACGATTCTGCCGCCATACTGGAGCCGTTCCAATCCGGTGGATATCGTCGGTGAACACGATCCGGGCATCGCCATGACCGTCCTTACGGAACTGATGAAATGGGACGGATGCGACGCCGTCATCAATCTGGGGCTGATCGGCCGCAAGGTGCTTCTGGGGCGCATCGTGGATTCGGTCAAACACTCGGATCCCGCCTACGACAAGGACCTATTGGAATCCCTGCAAAAGGGGCTTATCGACTTCGAGAAACAGTATATCGAATATATCGCCCGGCTGATGACGCGCTACCAAAAACCGGTCTTCGGAGTCAGCATCGCCTTTGAACAGGAGGAGCGGACGGTCTATCCGGCAGCCGGGCAGGACTACAAAAGTGTCGTCTATCCAACGCCCGAAAAGGCCGTCAAGGCGTTCGCCAAGATGGTGGGATACCGGAATTTTGTCGCCGCGAACCGTCGATAGAAGCCCGCATCAGGAGTCTACATCGTCTCCAGAATCGACCGGACCATGTTGCCGTCGACATTGCCACCGTAATGCCCCATGATCTCGCGCATGGCCTGCATCTTGTTTTTGTACCTCGAAAAATCGACATTGGCCGCAATCCAGTCGCGCACCTCTTCTTCCGCGGCCATTTTGGGCAGATATGCATCGATGACGCGGATAAAGGGGGAGTCCTTCACCGCTGGAGACGCGCCGCCCGAAAGTTCGAGGGTTTCCGTCTCGGATTTGACGAGCTTTTTTAAGATCTTCAGCACATCCTCATCGGAGAGCACCTTCTTGTCCATTCTTCCGAATTCGCCCATGACGACGCGAAGCGTATCTTTGCGCGCATCGTCCTTCTCTTTCATCGCCGTCATCAAATCCTTTTTGATCCGCTCCTGCAGTGACATATGGTTTCCTCCGATGGTTGTGTTTGAGCGCAGACGTAAAAGATCTCTACACGACTCGTAATGGTTTTGCAAGGCAGGTGGAATCTGATATGAACATCTACGGAAGCGGACTGCCGAACCCGGTCCCCGCAACGTCTTGCACAGCATCATTCCGATCATCATAAAGGACGAACCGCCATCATGAGCTGGAACATTTCACCACGGGTTGCCGAAATATTGAACAAAGCGGCCGATTTCGGCGGTATCGACCGGGAAGAGGCGCTGGTATTGATGAACATCGGTCTCAACAGCCGGGAGACCTATGCCCTGATGCAGACCGCCGATCGGATGTCGCGGGAACAGTTCGACGGCAAGGGTGAAAATCATCTCCATATCGGCGTCAATATATCCCCCTGCCCCTTTGACTGCAGCTTCTGTTCCCTCACCCGGCAGTCGGGCATCTTCACCGAGACGATCGCATTCAGCGAGGCGGACATCCTGGCATGGGCGCGGGCTGCCGAATCGCGGGGCGCCGACGGCTTGAATATCATGACGACCGGCACCTTCTCGTTTGAACGGCTCCTCGATATCGGCCGGCTCCTGAAGAAATCCGTCATTACCCCGCTGGTGGCCAATACCCGGGATCTCAGCCACAGGGAGGCCCTTGCCCTTCTATCCGCCGGATTCGAGGGCGCCTATCATGCGGTGCGGTTAAGGGAGGGGCGGGATACCCCGTTCAGCCCCGAAAAACGGATCCGGACGATCGGCGTCTTGAACGACGTGGGCCTGCGATGGATGAACTGTGTCGAACCGGTCGGGCCGGAGCATACCCATGAAGAGATCGTCGAGATGATGTTTCTGGCCCGGGAGCACCGCGCCGTCTACAGCGGGGTCATGCGCCGCATCAATTTTCCGGGATCCCCCATGGAGAAGTTCGGCATGATCACGGAATGGGAAATGGCCCGGATGGTGGCCGTGAGCCGGCTCGTGATGGGAAGCGTTCCCCGGGCCCACTGCACCCACGAGCCGCACACGGCATCCCTTGCGGCCGGCGCCAATCTCTTTTTCCCCGAGGTCGGTGCAAGCCCCAGGGACGGCACCGCCGACACCGGGAAAGGCCGCGGCAGGGATATCGATCTCTGCCGCCGGATGCAGATCGAGATGGGCTGGAACCCGGATGGGCCGTCCAACTGCTTCGGCGGTAAAAAAGATGATTGCATGTGAACATTCAGAGGAAATCACCTTGAAAAAACCCATGAAATCACTGCCGTTTCGCCGCAGCCGTATCTACGAAACGATCGTGTTGCTGGTGTTGACCGTCCTTGCCGGCCTGCAGCCGCGGCATGCCGCGGCTGAGGAGTTCAGGGTGGGAACCTGGAAAACCGCCCAGACCATCCAGCCGTTTTTCTATGCCGAATTTCTTCCGGCGCCCGACACGGTGTCGGTCTTTTCCTTCACCAATCCGGCCGATCAGAAAACAGCCCTTCTGGCCGGAAGCCTCGATATGTGCGGCACCACGATCGCCCACGCCATCCATTCGGCCTCCTTGGGTCAGCCGGTCGTCATCGTGGCCGCCCTCTGCAACAAATGCTCGGCGCTCGTCGCCGGTAACGACGCTGCAATACAATCCGCGGCGGATTTGAAGGGAAAAAAGATCGGCTACGTTCCCGGTACGATGCATGACATTTTACTACGAGAAACCCTCCACCGCCACCATCTGGATCCGGAACGAGACGTGACGCTCATCCGGATCGATTTTTTCGACATGGGACTGGCCCTCGCCCGCGGGGACATCGATGCCTTTCTCTCCGGCGAGCCGTTTCCGACGCTGGCCGTTCAAAACGGCTACGGCAGGATCCTTTCCTATCCCTATTACGGCGCATCCATCGGGACCATCAATGCGGGCATGTTAACCACGCGGACGATGATCGAAAAAAATCCCGAAGCGGTGTACCGGCTCGTCAGCACCCATGCCCGGGCCACACGGCATCTGCAGGCCGATCCAAAGGCATGGTTCGCACGTGCCGCCGCCTTCGGCATTCCGGCCGACACCCTGCGGGCGGCCGCCGGAAACATGGAGCCGGCATGGGACATGAACGGGTCTTATGTCGAAAAGGTCAAGGCGCTGGGCCGGCGGATGGAGGCCCTGGGCATGATCACCCGGCAGCCGGATTACGACGCCCTGATCGACCTGGACTTCGTGAACCGCGTCCGGACGGAGCTTTCACCGTGAAACGATCGGAAGCGGTCGGGATCCATGGATTCATTCCATGGATCATTCCCGCCGTCTGCGTCGCCTGCTGGATGATCGTGAGCGAAACCGGCATGGTTCCCGCCTACCTGCTTCCCCATCCGGCCGATATCGGCAGGGCCGGATACAGTTACGTTCTGGGCAAGGCCGGCAGCGCCCCTTATGCCGGAAGGTTCCTGCCGGATGCCCTGGCCAGCCTCTCCAGGGTCGCCATGGGGTTTTTCGTCGCCGCCGCGTCAGGCCTCCCCCTGGGCATCCTGTCCGGGCGCGTGGGATTTGTCCGCCGCTTGCTGGGCGGCTCGGTCAACGCGGTTCGGGCGGTCCCGGGGATCAGCTGGCTGCCGCTGGCCCTGGTCTGGTTCGGTATCGGGATGAAGACCACCGTATTTCTGGTGGCGCTGGCCGCTTTTTTCCCCATCTACCTCAATGCCGCCGCCGGCGCCCGGCAGGTCGACATCCTCCTCCTCCGGGCGGGGGCCATGATGGGAACGGGCAGAGTCCGCGGCACCTTTGCCATTCTCATTCCGGGCGCGATGCCCCACATCATCACCGGGCTGCGCCTGGGGCTGGGCATCTCTTGGGCGTATCTGGTGCTGGGGGAGCTGACCGGAGTCTCCAACGGCCTCGGCGCCGTCATCATGGACGCCCGGATGCTGGGCCGGATCGACATCATCATTGTCGGCATCATCATGATTGCCGCCATGGGACAGGCGAGCGACCGGCTCCTCAGGCTCTTCATGAAGACCTGTTTTAAAAGCGCGCGGAGGACGGCGTGAAAACGCCTCTGACGCTTATCGCCCGAAAGTCGCCTGACGCCGCGTCCAAAGCCGTCATGGAGATTCATCAACTCGGCAAGGTATTCAAGGTCGGCGCCGCCTTCGTTCCCGTATTGCAGAACATCAGCTTCACGGCGGCGGCCGGCGAGCTGATCTGCATCCTGGGGCCCAGCGGTTGCGGCAAATCGACCCTGCTCAATATCCTGTCGGGGTTTCTGGCGGCCGATGCCGGAACGGTGACCGTCAACGGCAGGCAGGTCGTGAAGCCGGGACCCGACCGCTGCGTGGTGTTCCAGGAGGATGCCCTGTTTCCCTGGCTGACGGTGGCGGAGAATATCGCTTTTGGCATGGCCGGCGGGTTCCGGCGCCGGGGGACGGTCCGGGCGGAGGTCGACCGGTTCGTTTCGCTCGTGGGGCTGGCACCGTACCGGGACTACCTGCCCCGCGAACTCTCCGGCGGCATGAAGCAGCGCGTCGCCTTGGCGCGGGTGCTGATCTTAAACCCGATGGTGCTCCTGATGGACGAGCCGTTTGCATCCCTTGACGCCCTCTTGCGCGAAGAGATGCAGAATGTGCTGCTCGAACTGTGGCGGGCGTTCTCCCACACCATTCTTTTCGTCACCCACGATGTCGGCGAAGCCGTCACCCTGGCCGACCGCATCCTCGTGATGGGCAAAAACCCGGGCACGATCGCGATGGACATCCCGGTCGGCCTGCCCCGGCCCAGGCGCCGCGAAGACGCCGACTTTCATCTCTTTTCGCGCAGGATTTATGAACATCTGCGGCGATTGTGACGTAGGGGCCTGCCCCTACGGGTTTATATTTCCGACCATGTCCTCCGGGCGGACCCATCGGTCGAATTCCTCGGCCGTTACCACGCCCATTTCCACCGCCGTCTCCTTCAGGGATCTGCCGGACCGGTGGGCCTCATGCGCCACCTTGGCCGCACGATCGTATCCGATGTGGGGGCTCAAGGCCGTGACCAGCATCAATGAATGGCGCACCAGCATCGCGATGCGCTCGCGGTTGGGTTCGATGCCGACGACCAGCCGGTCGGTGAAGCTGGTGACGGCGTCCGCGAGCAGCCGGATCGACTGGAGCAGGCTGTAGATGATAACCGGTTTAAAGACGTTCAGTTCGAAATTTCCCTGGGATCCCGCGAAGCCGACAGTGACGTCGTTGCCCATCACCCGGGCCGCCACCATCGTGAGGGCCTCGCACTGGGTCGGGTTGATCTTGCCGGGCATGATGGAGCTTCCGGGCTCGTTGGCGGGAATCGAGATTTCGCCGATGCCGCACCGCGGGCCGCTGGCCAGCCACCGGATGTCGTTGGCGATCTTCATGAGGCTGCCGGCCAGGGTCCGTGTTACGCCGCTGGCTTCCACGAGCGCGTCATGGGCCGCCATCCCCTCGAATTTGTTGTCGGCGGCGGTAAAGGGCAGGCCGGTGATGTCGGCGATGCGCCGGGCGGCCTCCCGGCCAAAGCCGGGCGGCGCATTCAGCCCGGTTCCCACCGCCGTGCCGCCGACGGCGAGAGGATAGAGACGCGCAAGACATCCCCTTGCCCGCGCGATGCCTATGTCGATCTGACGGGCGTACCCTGAAAACTCCTGCCCCAGGGTGAGAGGCGTGGCATCCTGCAGATGGGTCCTGCCGATCTTGATGATGCCTTGAAACGCCCGGACCTTTTTTTCCAGGGCCTCGTGAAGACGGGCCAGCGCCGGAACGAGCCGGCGGGTGACGGCTTCGGCGGCGGCGATGTGCATGACCGCGGGAAAGGTGTCGTTGGAGGACTGCGACATGTTGACATGATCGTTGGGATGGACCGGCCGCTTGTCGCCCCGCTTGCCGCCGGCCATTTCAATCGCCCGGTTGGCGATGACCTCGTTGGCGTTCATATTCGTCTGGGTGCCGCTGCCCGTCTGCCAGACGACCAGGGGGAAATGCCCGTCCAGATCCCCGCAGGCGACCTCATCCGCCGCAGCGGCGATCAGCTGGCCGATATCGGGGGCCAGGACGCCCATGGCCACATTGGCCTCGGCGCAGGCTTTTTTCAGGATGCCCAGCGCCCGGATGATCTCCCGCGGCATCCGTTCATCGCCGATCGGGAAATTTTCAAGGGATCGCTGGGTCTGGGCGCCCCAGTAACGATCGGCCGGCACCTTGATTTGCCCCATGGAATCCGTTTCGATCCTAGAAACCATCTCCACCTCCTGCATAGTCTGTCCTCTATGATTTACCGTCGCGCCGCCTGGACAACGCAACATCCTAAAAATGATATGAAAAGTTATTTCTAAACATAGTCATGGCCGGCGTTGCGTCAACTGAAGCGGCCATTGGCCCTGCAACGGCTTCAATGGTGCGACCACCACGCATGAACGTTTCGTTCGTAAAGCCCATGATGATAGATCGAAAAGCAATCCCGGCTCTCTGTGAAATATCATTATATAAGTAATTATAGCTTTTTTTACGATTGAACGAGCAACAAAGCCTCAGCTATTCATATTCAAAAAAAATACATCTCCACTTGACAACTGAAATTCATCAAGTTAATAAGATTCATGGTCCTACCACCACCATCTTCCACGACGGTCATGGCATGCGTCTTTGCTCTGTCGTCCTCTGAAAGCGAGTGTCCCATGTTCAATCCGGTCAACGAAAAAGAGGTGACCACCAACGTCGCCTTTCAGATCGAAGCCGCCATCCTGGGCAACGAATTCCAGCCGGGCGAGAAGCTCCCCAGCGAACGCGATCTTCAGAATCTTTTCCGGACCGGACGCGGCGTCATCCGCGAAGCCCTCCGGGAGCTCAGGCAAAAGGGCCTGATCGAAACCCGACGCGGCGGCAGGGGCGGCACCTACGTCAAGGAGGTGCAAGCCTCCGAAGCCTCCGAAGCGCTGGCCCTTCTCATTCACCAGCAGAAGATCTCCATCGAAAATCTCGTGGAATTCCGCGAATCGATCGACCGCACCGTGACCATCCTGGCCATCTCGCGGGCGGACGACGCGGAGGCCCGGATGCTCGTGGAGCGTGTCGGGGCGCTCGAGAAGGCCGGCAAGGGCGACATCCCCGACATGGACCGCATCATCGCGGTCGACCGTGAACTCAATCTTCTTCTGGTGAAAATGACGAAAAACCAGATGTTCGAGTGGATCATGCGGACCATCCAGCTCGGTTTCGGATCGTACGACCACATCCTCTACGAAGACAGCTTCTACCGGAACATCACCATCCGAAACTGGCGTGAAACGGCGGCGGCCATCGCCAGTCGCGAGCCCATGAGAGCGCTGTCGTTTATCGGCCATCATTATGTCATGCTCAACCGGTGCATTCAGGAACGGGAGAACAAGCCGTCATGCTGAAGGCCTCACACGTCACCAAAAAGTTCGGCGAACTCGTGGCCGTCAACGATCTCAGCTTCACGGTGGAAAAAGGCGGGATCTTCGGCATCGCAGGACCGAACGGCGCCGGTAAATCGACCGTCTACAACCTCATCACCGGCTTCTATCCTTTCGACGGCGCCATCACATTCGACGGCGTCGACATCAGCGGGCGGCCGCCCTACCGTATCGCGCAGATGGGCATCGCCCGCACCTTCCAGATCCCCCAGACCTTTCCGAGCCTGACGGTCGAAAAAAGCGTCGGGGTCGGCAGCCGCTTCGGCAGCCGTGACGGCTTCGACCGGACATACGTCGATACGATCATCGATTTTGTAGGTCTTGAGGGGATGCGGAACGACATGACCGGCCGGCTCAACCTTCTCGGCAAAAAAAAGCTGATGATCGCAGCGGCCCTGGCCACGCGCCCCAAACTCCTCATGCTCGATGAGCCCATGGCAGGATCGAACACCTCCGAAATCAAGAGCCTGATGCAGCTGATCAAGGCCATCAACACCGATCTGGGCGTCACCATCGTCATCATCGAACATTTCATGAAGGTCCTGACCGAGTTGACCGAAACACTTCTGATCATTCAAACCGGCACCGAGCTCTGCTGCGGTGATCCGAGGGAGGTCACCAGTGATCCCCGGGTGATCGAATCCTATCTGGGAAAAGCATATGTTGACGGTACGGAATCTTGACGCCTACTACGGCCAGTTTCACGTCCTCAAGGACATCTCCATCGATGTGAACGAGGGGGAGGTCGCGGTCATGTTAGGCCCCAACGGACACGGGAAAAGCACCCTGCTCAAGGCGATCTGCGGGCTGGCGGAACGGGTGGCGGGAACGATCGAATATCGGGGCAGGGATATCACCGGACTTCCCGCCGAGAAGCTGGTCAACCGCGGCGTCATCTATATTGCCGAAAACCGCGAGCTGTTCCCGCAGATGACCGTGATCGAAAACCTCAAGCTGGGGGCATATTCCAAAAATGCCCGGCAATATGAAAAGAGGAACCTGGACATTGTGTTCGGCCTCTTTCCCCGTCTTGCGGAGCGGAGGCGGCAGCTGGCATCGACCATGAGCGGCGGCGAGGCCCGGATGCTGGCCATTGCCAGGGGCCTGATGTCCAACGCCGATTTTCTGTGCGTGGACGAACCTTCGCTGGGGCTGCAACCCAATCTGCGGCTCGAGGTGTTCAGCATCATCCAGGAGGTCCACCGGCAGGGGAAGACCATTCTTCTGGTGGAACAGAATATTCCACAGATCACTGCAATGGCCGATAAACTTTATGTTTTAGAGGAAGGTCGCATCACCTTCCAGGGCGACAAGGCCACAGCCCTGGGCAACGACCATCTCAAAGAGATTTTTCTGGGGATGTAGGGGCGGCACGACATCGACGCCATAACCCCACAAGCATTTCCTTCAACCGCCGGAGCCTACCGATATGCTGATCGAACTCATTGACGTCATCATCAGCGGCCTGACCAACGGATCGGTCTATGCACTGATGGCCGTCGGCCTGACGCTGGTTTACGGCGTTTCCAAAGCCTTCAATTTCGCCTACGGATCGTTTTTCAGCATGGGCGGCTATCTCGCATGGCTGCTCATCGTTCCGTTGGGGCTGGTCGGGGGATATTTTACGATTTTCGTGATCGCCGTTCCGGTGCTACTGGCGATCGGGTACGGGGTGGAACGGGCCATCGTGGCGCCGCTCAGAAAACGATCGGACTGGGAGGTCAAGGTCATGATGATCACCCTGGGTCTTGCGCTTCTTCTCGACAATTCCTACCAGGTCGGTTTCGGGGCCCGCATGAAATCCCTGCCGCCGATGGTCGAGGGGTCCATGATCCTGGGGGACGTCATTCTGTCATATCAGGATATCGTCATTTTCGTCCTTTCCATCGGCGGCATCGTCTGTTTCCGGTGGATTCTCAACAACACGCGGATCGGCATGGCCGTTCGGGCCGTTGCCCAGAACCCGGCCGGCGCCCAGATCGTGGGGATTCCCAAAAACGTGATTTTCGGCGCCACCTTCGCCATCTCGACCGTCATGGTCGGCATCGGCGGCATTCTCCTCAGCCAGAAATATTTCGTCTCGCCGACCGGCGGATGGGATATCCTCGTCAAGTCCTGGGTCATCACCGCCTTCGGCGGGATGGGATCGATCCGGGGCAGCCTTTATGCCGCCTTTATCCTGGGGATGCTCGAAGCCTTCACGGGCTGGCTTTTCGGCATGACCTGGGTGCTGTTTGCCATGTTCGGCGTGTTGTTAATCGTCCTGGCGGTGCGTCCGCAGGGGCTTCTCGGCAAGTGGGGTTGATCAATGAGCTGGCAGCGAATGGCCGTCGTCATGGCCGTCATTTACGGCATCGTGGGCGTCATGCCCCTGTTTGTGGGCGATGTGCGCTTTATCATGCACATCCTGATCATGTGTCTCATCTGGGCGGTGGTCGCGGCCTGCTGGGATCTCATCATGGGGTTTGCGGGCATCTTCTCCTTCGGCCAGGTGGCGTTTTTCGTCATGGGCGCCTACGGATCGGCCATCCTGTCGTCAAAACTCCATATGACGCCGATCCTGGCCATGATCGCGGCAGGCGTCATCACGGCGGCCATCGGCGTACTGGTCGGACTGCCCTGCCTGCGGCTCAAAGGAGCCTATATCGCCCTGGTGACCTTTGCCGTACACATGATCCTCGAGCCTTTCCTGAAAAGCGACATGGGAAGGTTCATCGGCACCGGCGGATCCCGGGGAATTTTGACCATACCGCCGATCGAGCTCTTCGGGGTCACCTTCAGCTCCGCGGCACCGATCCCCTTCTTCTACCTGGCCATGGTCGTTTCGATCGTCTGCACGGTGATCATCCTGATCGTGATCAAATCCTTCTGGGGAACGGCATTTCTCGCCTTGAAGGATTCCGAGGATTTTGCCGCAAGTCTTGGTGTCAGCGCCTTCAAGTACAAGCTCATGGTCTTTGCCCTCACCTCTTTTCTCACGGGCATGATCGGCGGCTTCTACGGCCATTATGTCGGGATGCTTTCCACCCGCATGCTGGGGATCGATCTTTTCGTCACGCTCATGATCATGCTCGTCATCGGCGGCATCGGAGAATATCCGGGGGCGATTCTAGGAGCGTTCATCACGGTGTCTCTCAACGAGATGCTGGCGCCTTTGGGCCCCTACCGGCCATTGACCCTGGGCGCTTTGGTCGTGGTTCTTGTGCTCCTTCTTCCCGACGGCGTCGTCGGCCTGATCCGGAAATTCTTCGCAGAAGATGCCGCCGAAGGCGCACGGGTGACAAGGTATTGACGGTTCTCCGGCAGATGTCGCCCGCATGTTGCCGGATATGATGGACCATGTCGACGCTCCGGTATTTGAAACGATTCCCATGAATATGATTCCATAACCCCCAGAAGGAGAACCCAAAAAGGAGAAGAAGATGAAACATCGTCTGATCATCGCTTTAACGCTCATTTGCGGCCTTGCGGCCGTACCTGCCGTCCCGGCCGCCGACACCATCAAGGTGGGGGTGCCCCTGGCCATGACCGGCCCGTACACCGACACCGGCGACAACTACTGGAAAGGGATCAAGATGGCGATCGACGAGATCAATGCCTCCGGCGGCCTGCTGGGCAAGACGCTCGAACCGGTCCGGTTCGACACCCAGGAGTTTTCCCCCGAGCGCGTCATGCAGGGCGCCGATTATCTCTGCGGGCAGGAGAAGGTGCACTCCGTCCACGCCGGGTGGGCCGGATGGGGGCAGGATGTGCGCGCCTACGGCAAATACGACGTGCCGTTTTTCTGCGACGACGGCTCCCAGGCCGCCGTGGACGTCTTCAAAACCGACCCCGAACGGTACAGCAACATCTTTCAGCTGACCGATACCGGCATCAACCAGGCCGAAAGCATGTTCCGGGTGCTCATGGCCCTGCCTTACAAATATCCCAACAAGAAGGCGGTCATCATCACCGCCGACGACGCCTGGGGCACCGAGGTCGGCGACACCCTGGAGAAAAACTTCAAGGAAAAGGGATGGGATGTGGTGATGCACGAGGTCGTGCCTTACGGCACCCGTGAATGGGGCCCCATTCTGACCCAGATCCGCAAGGCCGATCCCGCCGTCATCCATGTGGAGATCGTGAGCGCCCAGGAGGTGATCACCTTCTTCCGGCAGTTCATGAAAGCCCCGTCCACAAGCATCCTCAGCTACGGCTACAGCATCGTTCCCAGGGAAGTCGTCGAGACCATGGGAAAGGAAGCGGACGGTATCATCGGCGAGGTTCCCACGGCCATGCCGACCCCGGTGGCGCCGACGCCCGAGGCCCAGGCATGGGTCGACCGGTTCGTCTCCCTCTACAAGCACAATCCCCAGGCCGGTTCATGGGCGGCCTACAGCGGCGTAAAAGCCTGGGCCGCAGCGGTTGCCGCCGTGGGTGATGAAACCAAACACAAGGAGATCATCCAGTATATCAAGGACAACGGCTACAAAGGCGAAACCGGATGGTGGAAATGGGATGCCGAAAATGTGATGCGGGCCGGCGGCGATGTGCCGATCGGCCACTACCAGGTGCAGGGCGGCGAACTCGTGACCATTTTTACGGATCCGCCGACAAAGCCGTACAAGAACTTTACGTTCATTACGCCGCGCTGGATAAAGCAATAACATCGATATCATTCAAAACTTAAACGGGGGCGGAACCTTATGACCGCCCCCGTTCTGGAAGACCCCCCGACGTTCCGGGCGCTCTTTCGAAGACAGGATCAACCGATATTTCACCATGACGGAAAAGATATTCATCAAAACCAATTTCGATCTCTGTACCGGCTGCTCCCTCTGTCAGCTGGCGTGCAGCGAGCGCCTGCTGGGCGGATACAATCCCCACCGGGCACTGCTCATGATACGGAACGAAAACGAAAACCTCTATCACTTCCCCGTCGTCTGCAACCAGTGCGCCAACCCTTACTGCGCCAATGTATGTCCGGTCGGCGCCATCAAAAGGGACGCGGCCACCGGCGCCATGGTCGTCGACCGCGAGACGTGCGTCGGATGCAATCTCTGCCACCGCTACTGCCCCATCCATGTCGTCGGGGTGGATCCGGAGCTCAAGAAATCCGTCAAGTGCGATCTCTGCAAGGGTGCGCCGCGCTGCGTCGCCGCCTGTCCGACCGGCGCACTGGAATTGATCCGTCAGGCGGATCCGGCATGCCGGGAGGAGGTGGCCGGTGGCTGATGCATACAAGAACCGGTTTCTCGTGGCGGATCTCGGGCGCGCAATCAGTTGGACGGTGCCGGTGCCCCGGTGGCTGAAAGACGATTTCGTGGGCGGCAAAGGCTTCGGCGCCAAACTGCTCTATGATCTGGTCCCCCAAGGCGCCGATCCCCTGGGCCCCGAGAATGTGATCATGTTCATGACAGGGCCCCTGACCGCAACGGCCGCCCCCAGCATGCGGGCCTGCGTGGTCACGCAATCGCCGCTTACGGGCATCTATCTCGATTCGTTTTTCGGCGGCCATTTCGGCCCCGAAATCAAATATGCCGGATACGACGGCATCATCATCCTGGGCCGGTCGGAGGCGCCGGTTTACCTCTGGATTCACGACGACCGGGTCGCGTTCCGCCCGGCCAAGGAGATCTGGGGCACAGACGCCCTTGCCGCCAACGAACGGATCAAGATCGACGTCGGCGATCCGGACGCCAAGGTCGTGACGATCGGCCAGGCCGGCGAAAATCTGGTCAGATTCGCCCTGATCAGCTGTGAATTCAACCGACAGGCCGGCCGTGGCGGCACCGGCGCGGTGATGGGCGCCAAGAACCTCAAGGGGATCGCCGTCAAGGGATCGCGTCTCGTCAGCCTCCATGACCGCGAAGCCTTCAGCGACGCCCGCAGGCGGGCCGCGGCCGATATCGCGGCCAGCCC
>AMWB02163559.1_pt1 | contig 56049 bp, 47 predicted proteins | sample 200311 | NCBI WGS metagenome assembly AMWB02 (sample SAMN02737377, study PRJNA173069) | bioreactor metagenome | biome: anode biofilm in microbial fuel cells | place: USA: California | collected 2010-12-16 | reverse complement strand
TCATCGTCGAAGAGGCCGGCGGCCGGGTGACCGATTTCACCGGCCGTCCCCTGACCTTCAACGAGGGCCGGACACTTGCCGGTCATCGCGGCATTCTGGCCACCAACGGCCTCCTCCACGAGGCGATGCTGTCTGCCATCAAGGCGTCCGCGTCCGTCTGACATCCGTCCGGGCGCGGAACGTATCGCTGGGCGCCGCTACCACTGCCACATGACCGGATCCGTTCCCAGATAATCGGTGACGGTCCTGCCGATGAGATCGATCTCCCTCAGCTCGTCCGCAGGCAGGGTCACGGCCCCGGCCCTGGCGTTCGAAACGGCCTGATCGGCGTTGCGCGCACCGGCGACGGCACAGGTGCCCTTTTTCGAGATCACCCACGCCAGGGCAAGCTGCCCGAGGGTAATGTCGTTTCTGTCGGCGATCGGCCGGAGCGCCTTCAGGGCCGCCCGGATCCGGGAGTAGTGCTCCGGCTGGAAGAGGATGTTCTTGGCCCGGTGATCCCCCTTTTCGAACTGGGGCTCGGGTCCGAACTTTCCGGTGAGGATGCCCTGGGCCATGGGGGAATAGGCCAGGACCGTGATGCCCCGCTCCCGGCAAAAGGCGATGGAGGTGTCCTCCATCTGTCGCCAGAAAAGGGAATACGGCGGCTGGCAGCTCTCGATCGGTCCGAACGCCAGCGCCGCCGCGATCTGTTCGGGGGAGAAATTGGACACTCCCACCGCCCGGATCTTTCCCTGCTGCTTCAATTCCGTCAACGCCCGCATCGTCTCCTCGATCGGAACCTCCTTGCTGCCGAAGGAGCCGGCGGGCCAGTGGATCTGATAAAGATCGATATAATCGGTCTGAAGGTCCCTGAGGGATTTGTGGCAGGCCTTGAAGACCTTCTCGTACGCGAGCGAATGGGCAAAGACCTTGGTGGCGATCACCACCTGGTCGCGGACATGCCCCAGCGCCTTGCCCACGATCCTCTCCGAATGGCCGTCGCCGTAAACGGCGGCCGTGTCGAAGGCCGTAATGCCCGCATCGAAGGCGGCGGCCATGGCACGGCTGGTCTCTGCGTCGTCGATGCCGGCCCACATCGTTTTTCCGGCCTGCCAGGTACCCATGACAACGGCGGAAAGCTGGATGTCGGTTTTCCCCAGACGAACGGTTTTCATGATCGACTCCCTTCCTGTTGCCGCCGTTCGCACAGCGCCGCATGCGCCGCCGCGAGCCGGGCGACCGGCACCCTGAACGGTGAGCACGAGACGTATGTCAGCCCCATCTTGTGGCAAAGGGCGATGGATGCCGGATCCCCGCCGTGCTCGCCGCAGATGCCGCATTCCAGGTCCGGACGGACGCTGCGTCCCTTTTCGATGCCGATCTTCATGAGCTGCCCCACGCCGTCTTCATCGATCGTGGCAAACGGATTGTCGGGCAAAATCCCCTTTTCGATATAATCGATCAGGAAGCCGGCCTCGGCGTCGTCCCTGGAAATGCCGTAGGTGGTCTGGGTCAGGTCGTTCGTGCCGTAGGAGAAGAATTCGGCGTACCGGGCGATCTGGTCGGCGGTCAGGGCCGCCCGGGGAAGCTCGATCATCGTTCCGAATTTGTAGTCGATCGTCTTGCCCTTTTCGCTCATCACCTGGCGGGCTTCTTCCTCCAGCCGCTGTCGCTGCACCTTGAGCTCGTTGACGTGCGCGGTGAGCGGGATCATGACCTCGGGGTGGACGTCGACGCCCTCCTTGGCGACCAGACACGCCGCCTCGAAGATGGCCCGGACCTGCATCGTCGTGATCTCCGGAACGATGATGCCGAGGCGCACGCCGCGCATGCCCAGCATCGGATTGGCCTCGTGCAGGCTGTCGGCCCGTTTGAGCAGTTGTTCCTTTTCCTTGAACTGCTGGAGGAGCTCGTCGATCTTTTCCAGGTTTTCCGCATGCTGCAGCCGGATCTTGATGTCGCTCAAGGATCTTCTGAGATCGACGTGATTGGGCAGAAACTCGTGCAGGGGCGGATCGAGGAGCCGGATGATCACGGGCAGACCGTCCATGGCCCTGAACAGGCCGGCGAAATCCTCCCGCTGGAACGGCAGAACCGCCTCCAGTGCCTCGCGCCGCTCGATGGGAAGATCGGTCATGATCATTTTGAGAACGTGGGGAAGGCGTTCGGGCTGGAAAAACATATGCTCGGAACGGCAGAGCCCGATGCCTTCGGCGCCGTATTCCCGTGCGCGCAGGGCGTCTTTGGGGTAATCGGCGTTGGTCCAGACACCCAGGGTCCTGAACGTGTCGGCCCACGAGAGCAGCTTGATGAGCCATGGGTCCCGGATATCCGGCACCGTGGTCTCCAGTTTGCCCATATAGAGCTCGCCCATGGTGCCGTCGATCGACATCCAGCTCCCTTCGTGGACCACTTCGTCTTTCATGCGGATTTCGCGGCGGTTCATGTCGATCTGAAGCTCCGAAACCCCCACGACGGCCGGTTTTCCGAACTGGCGGGCGACGAGCGCCGCGTGGCTGGTACGCCCGCCCCGGCTCGTTAAAATCCCCTTGGCCGCCAGCATGCCGTGGACATCGTCCGGTTTGGTCTCGGGACGCACCATGATGACGTCCTTGCCCTCCTTGCTCCATTTTTCGGCCAGATCCGCGTCCAGGGCCACGATGCCGCAGGCCGCGCCCGGCGAGACATTCAGGCCTCGGCCCAGAAAGGTGCCCGAGGCCTTGGCCGACGCCACGGCCGCCCGATCGAACTGCGGGTGCAGGAAGAAATCGACCTGCTCCGGCGTCACCCGCAAAACGGCGTCCTCCCGGGAGATGAGCCCTTCTTCCACCATGTCGACGGCGATGCGCACGGCGGCCTGAGCGGTCCTTTTCCCGTCCCGGGTCTGGAGCATCCAGAGCTTGTTCTTTTCGATGGTGAATTCCACGTCCTGCATCTCCCGGTAATGATGTTCAAGCTTCCGGGCCACCGCTTCGAATTCGGCATACGCAGCAGGCATCTCTTTTTCGAGATGGGAAAGATCCTTGGTCAGACGGATGCCCGCCACCACGTCCTCCCCCTGGGCATTGGTGAGATAGTCCCCCTCGATTTTGGGCTCACCGGTCGAGCCGTTCCGGGTCATCGCCACGCCGGTGGCCGAATCGTCGCCCATGTTGCCGAAAACCATGGTCACGATGCTGACGGCGGTACCCAGATCGTGGGCGATGTTCGCGGCATTGCGGTAATCCACGGCCCGCTTGCCGTTCCAGCTCTTGAAGACGGCTTCGGTGGCAAGCCTGAGCTGCTCGAACGGATCGAGCGGAAAATCGTATCCTTTCTGGCGCCGGCAGATCGACTTGAACTCCTCGGTGACCCCTTTCCAGTCCTCGGCGCTCAACTCCGCATCCGTTTCAACACCGGCACTCCGGCGGGCTTCGGTGATCACTTCCTCGAAAAGTTCGTCGGAGACCCCCATGACGACATTGCCGAACATCTGGACCAGGCGGCGGTAGGCATCGTAGACAAAGCGTTCATCACCGGTCAACGCCACCATCGCCCGGGCCGTCTCGTCGTTCAACCCGATATTGAGCACGGTGTCCATCATGCCCGGCATGGAGAACTTGGCCCCGGAGCGGCACGAAACGAGCAGCGGGTTTTTGCTGCCCCCGAACGTCTTGCCGGTTTTTTCCTCGATACGCTTCAGGGCTTCGAGTTCCTGCTCCCAGAGATCCGCAGGAAACTTGCCTCCCGATGCAAGGTAGGCGTTGCATGCCTCGGTCGTGACGGTAAACCCCGGCGGCACGGGAACACCGATGCGGGCCATCTCGGCAAGATTGGCGCCCTTCCCGCCCAGCAGGCCCCGGACGCCGTCCCATGTGCCGCCGGCATGTTTCTCCGCGGCCTCGACCTCATCGAACAGATATACCCATTTTTGTTTCACCAGATCTCCTCCCCAGTCTTATGATTTTAAAAAGTTTATACATGTATCTGTTCCCGGCACTTGAAACCTACATCTGGGAATCGTTGTTGACGGGATCCGGCCCTCCGCCCCCGAACATCCGTCCGACGGCCGCAAAAACACGTTTGAGCCCCCGCCATATCCTGGGCAGAAGCCAGATGACGAGACCCAGAAACAGGACGAAAAGGACGATGAACACGATGGGATGGTTGAGGGCCGTCCAGATGCCCGCCACAACGATCACATCCTCCGACACCGATGCGGCCCAGTTGCTGAACGGTTCGGGGGAGGTATTGATCAGCGCCCGCGATCCCGCTTTCGTGGCATGGACGCCGGCCGCGATGCCGCCGCCCAGGATGGCCGCGGTGAGCGACAGGGCGGGGGAAACGTCTCCCACCGCTCCGGCCGCCAGAACGGCGCCCGCCGGGATGCGGATGAAGGTGTGAAGGGCGTCCCAGCCCGTATCCACCCCCGGTATCTTGTCGGCGATGAACTCCGCCACGAACATCAAGGCGGCGCCGGTCATCACCAGCGGGTCCATCAGAATGTGAAGATGTTCGGGCAAAACGATGTTCTGGGTGGCGCCCAGAGCTCCCAGAACCAGAATGGTCGCGTAAAGGTTGATCCCGCTGGCCCAGGCGGCGCCCATCGACAGCGCTATGGCGCGGGTGATTTCTTCGTATGCCTCCATATGATCCTCCTGGATTATCCACCTGTCCGAAATATATGCCGTCCCCTGATGTCTGAAACATAACGCTGAATTATAAGATAAGACATTTTTCAGCGTGTCGCCCGCTTTGAGGACGTCACTTTTATGTGAGGGCGACAGCCTGTTTTTACACCGGTACCAATGCCCGCCGGCCGCTTACAGAAATTTCCGGATGTAGGCGTAATCCGGGGTCAGCCGGCCCCGGTGCAGGATGACGGCGCGCTTCAGTTCCGCCGGGAGGTCCAGTGCTTCGAAGGAAACGGCGTAATCGGCCGCGGCCAGCGGTTCGACCATCTTCCGGAGAACGCTGCTGAAGTAGACGGACGATTCGCGGGGAATTTCGGTCGGCAGAATATCGACCGCCATGATCACCGGCCCGTGTCCGGCAAAGCCCGAAATGGTGTCGCCGGTTTCCGGCAGATAGACGTAGACGGGATCCCCCGGGTCCGTGGCATCCACGGTGCACGCGATCGATCCTCCCGGATCGCAGCTGATGTCGCCGATCACCCGCAGCGCAGGCTGTTTTCCGCCCGCCCAGAGGCGCTTGACGGCATCCAGGGTCACGAGGCGGGGATAGCGGTCATCCCAGTAGACGCAATTGACCAGAAGCGTGAGATGGTCGAGGTAGCGCTCGAAATCGTTCTCGTATTTTTCCCTGCCGTGCCGGTAGTAGTCCTGAAGGTCGAACGCGGCGTCCGGCGCCTTGGGCCTGACGCAGTGGGCCTCCTTGAAAACGACCTTGTAGATCCGGTCTTTCGCCGGAAGGTCGCAGGCCGTTTTTCGAACGTCTTCCGGGGCAATCTCGACCGCCGGCAGGAGCTCCAGAATCTCCTGCGCCCCCGCCGACACGTTGCCGTACCCGGTGATGCCGACGATGAGCGGACGGACGGCAGCGGGCAGCCCGCCGGCACGGATCTTCTCCCCGACCGCCGCGACATGGGACCGGATTTCATCGAGATCCCGATATTCCTTTGCCTGCCGGAGCTCCCCGAACGGGCTGTCGATTCCTTCCGCGACAAGACGTTGTCCTAGCGACCAAAGGGAGTTCACCATGCCGGCCAACCCCGCATGGCGTCCGAAAAAAATCAGGCGGCGGTTGTCATCGTCGACAATCCGTTCGTAATCGATGAGGGTCGCCTGCTTTTCCATCATCGTTTTGAGCATGGGCATGTTATAGGGCTGCCCCTTGATGACATGGGCGAAAAAAACATACACCCCGCCGTCCAGGAAAGCCTTTTCAGGAATTTCCTTGATCCCGAAGATCAGGCCGCAGCCCGACAGATCGTTCTGCACGGGTATGCCCGCGGCCCGAAACTCGTCGTCCGTGAACGCCCTGGCCGGGCTCGACTCGACCGCGATGTCGAGTCCTTTCGCCTTCAGGGCTTTCAAGTCCTCCGGGACGAAGGGCACCCTTCTCTCCCAGATGCTCTTGTCTTCTTTCCGAATACCAACCTTCATCCGTTTCACCCGATCATCCTCGCAGCGTTTTTCGGTGCGTTGTCCAACACCGGTCGTGTTTCAAAAAACATCCTGTTTTTATTGTCAATTGAACGCCATTTCATACATAAGTACTCCGAATCTGTCAAGATATGATCGAACGGCCCGGGAAAATATCATTCTCGTGATTGTCTTGATCGTGGAATCGTGTTAGATTTCTTAGTTATATGTCACGTTGGATGACATGATCGATGGGATTGAAAAACGGGGGCTTCATGGCTGAGCTCAAACTGGTTTCATGGAATGTCAATGGGCTGCGGGCGATCTGGAACAAGGATTTCCTGGATATCTTCCGGCGGATGGACGCGGATCTCTTTGCCGTCCAGGAGACCAAGATTCAAGCACCGCAGCTGACCGAAGAGATGCGGCATATCGACGGATACGACGCCTACTGGTCCTGCGCGACCGCAAAGAAAGGCTACAGCGGCGTCGGCGTCTATTCCCGCATTCCGCCGGTAGGGGTTCGCGAAGGCATCGGCATTCCCCGCTACGACGCCGAGGGCCGCGTTCTCGAGCTCGATTTCGGAGACTTCATCTTTTACAACGTCTATTTCCCCAACGGGCAGATGGGTGAAGACCGGCTCGCCTACAAACTCGATTTCTACCGCGATTTTTTCGCGTATCTGGCCCCCCTCCAGGCGGCGGGAAAGAACCTCGTCATCGCGGGAGATTACAACACCGCTCACAACGACATCGATCTGAAAAATCCGAAGGCCAACGAAAACAATTCCGGATTTCTCCGGGTCGAGCGCGACTGGATCGACGAAATCGTCCGAAGAGGATATGTCGACACCTTCAGGCATCTATACCCCGAGACGGTCAAATATTCGTGGTGGTCCTACCGGTTTGGGGCCCGGAAACGAAACGCGGGCTGGCGGATCGATTATTTTTTCACCACCGGTAATATGATCGCGGCGGGAAAGGTCCGGGACGCCGCCATCGACGACACCGTCTTCGGCTCCGACCACTGCCCCGTCACCCTGACGATCCGCAGATGAATTTATGAAAACCACATGGCGCTATAAAGACCTCATCGATCTCGAGTATTTTTTCCACACGGATGAACCGGCGGGCGGGGAGACACCCGCAAATGCCGCGGCCCTCCGCGACAGGGAGATCTATGTCCGCGACATCATGCCTCAGGCGCCCGACGGGGAGGCGATACCCGGACGTTCCTCCACCCCTCTTCCCAGACGATGGATCCTCCGCGAATGGCTGAAAAGGCGCCGGGAGATCTTGAAATCCACGGCCCCGGAGATCCCTCTGCCCGGAGAGGCCTTTGACGAAATCTACCGTCTGCTGATCGTAGCCGCCGTGGTGACGGGCGTCATGACGGGCGGCGGTCTGGCCTTTTCCCTGCTCAGATATGCGGGAACCAGCCCGGTCAATGTCTCGGTATACCTGAGCATGCTGGTCGGAACGCAGCTTCTTCTCATCGCCTTTCTGGCCGCCTGCTTCCTCGTTCGGCTGCTGTTCCGCCGCAAACCGCCATTTTCACTTTTGTACACGCTCGTCAGCTCGCTTCTCGTCATGCTCATGCTCCGGATCAGCCGCGCGGCCGAGCGGCGCATGTCCGGGCGCGGCCGGAGCAGCCTGGAGGCGATCTTCGGGCTGATCCGCGGCAAACGCCTCATTTACGGATCTTTATTTTACTGGCCCTTTTTCGCTCTCACGCAGATGTTCGGCATCAGCTTCAACGGGGGCGTTCTGGGCGCCACCCTGCTGCTGGTGCTGGGAACCGATATCGCCTTTGGCTGGCAGTCTTCCATTCTGTTCAGCGCCGACCTGGTCTATCGGGCGGTCGAAACGATCGCCCTGCCCTGGTCGTGGTTCATCCCGCCGGGGATCGCCCATCCGACGCTGGCCCAGATCGAAGGCAGCCACATGATCCTGAAAGACGGCATCTATCATCTCGCCACGCAGGATCTCGTCTCATGGTGGCCGTTTCTGTGCCTCACCGTCGTGTTTTACGGACTGGTTCCGAGGCTGATTCTCTATATTGCCGTTCTGTTCTTCCAGTCCAGGGCTCTGGCCGGCCTCGATTTTTCCCACAGCCGCGCGGACCAGCTCGTCCAGCGGATGAGAACGCCGCTTCTGGATACCGGCGCGGCGCCCCCGGCCGAGCGGCCTGAAGAAGCGCCGCCGGCGGAACCATCACCGGAGACCCAGACATCCGAACGATCGCGACCGGCGGCGCTTCAGCCCGATCTGCTCGGACGCGACCGACTTTCACCGGATGAAATGCCTATCGATGAACCTTCATCCGAAGCGGGGCTGGTGGCGCTGATTCCGGACGACATCTTCGAAGACTGCCCGCAGGAGACGCTGGAATCCTTGACCTGTCGGGTTTTCGGCTTTCGGATCCGCGAGGCCGTCCGCATGGGCGAGGACGACATGACCGACCAAACGCTTCTGGCCCGGCTGTCCGAGGCCGCCCGTGAAAACGGACAGACCGGTTTTTTCATTCTCAAGGAGGCCTGGCAGCCGCCGATCCGGGAGGAAATCGCCTTTATCCGCCATCTGCGGAAGGCCGCCGGCGGCCGGGCCCGGATTCAGATCGGACTCATCGGCAAGCCCGCGTCCGATACCATTTTCACCCGGGTCGAGGAGAAAGACTGGAACATATGGCATCAGAAAATCACATCGCTGGGAGATCCCTATCTTCGGCTCGAAAGGCTGGTGACGCAATGACGTCTGACGTCATTCCCGAATTCGCGGTTGTCGGACATCCCAACGAAGGAAAATCTTCGGTGGTGTCGACCCTGGCCGAGGATGACTCCGTCCGGATCAGCGAGACGCCCGGAGAGACGATTCAGTGCCAGACCTTTCCGGTGACCATCGACGGCCGGGAGATCATCCGGTTCACCGACACGCCCGGATTCCAAAACCCCAAGCAGACCCTTCAATGGATGCGCGACTACAGCGGGCCCGATGCCCTCATGGTGTCGGCCTTCCGGCAGGCCCACGCCGGTCTTCCGGAATTCCGGGACGACGTCGCGCTCTTTCTTCCCATCGAACGGGGAGCCGGCATCATTTACGTGGTCGACGGCTCGAGGCCCTTGCGCAGCGTCGACAAGTCGGAAATGGAGATCCTCCGGCTGACCGGCCGCCCGCGCATGGCCATCATCAACTGCAAAGAGGACGCGGCCGGCTACATCGCGCAGTGGAAAGAGGCCTTCCGGAAACATTTCAACGCGATCCGCGTTTTCAACGCCCATAAGGCGACCTATGCCGAGAGGATCAGCCTCCTCGAAAACCTGAAAAGCATCGATCAGGACTGGCAGCCGGCCCTGGAGACCGTTATCCAGGCGTTCAAGCGGGACTGGGAATACCGAAACGTCCAGACGGCCGAGATTATCTGCACCCTTCTGGAAACCTGCATCTCTCATTCCGTTTCCAGGAATTATACCGAAAAAACCGACGAGGCGGCGGCCAAGAAGGCGCTTCAGGCGAAATTCAATCAGGATATCGCCGATATGGAACGTGCGGCCCATCAGAAGATCCGGCGGCTTTTCAAGCACAACATCTTCAATGTCGACCTGCCGCCCCAGTCCATCCTCCATGAAACCCTGTTCGACGAGCGGACATGGCAGCTGCTGGGGCTCACGCCGAAACAGCTCATCACGGCGGCGGGGCTGGGCGGCGCGGCTGTGGGAGCGCTCCTCGACCTGGCCGCCCACGGACTCACCTTCGGCATCTTCTCCGCGATCGGCGGGGTCGTCGGCGCCGGCTGGGCCGCCTTCGGGGGCGCCGAACAACTCGCCAAAACCAAGGTGGTGGGCATGCATCTGGGCGGGATGCAGATTCATGTCGGCCCGATGGGAAATATCCAGTTTTTCTATATCCTGCTCGACAGAGCCCTGATCTATTATTCCCACATCATCAACTGGGCCCACGGAAGGCGTGGAGTTCCGGCCTCGGTCCGCCGGAATGCCACCGCCCCGGCAAAGGCCGGATTTACCACCGGATGGGATGATTCGGCCAAACGCCTGTGCGCCGATTTCTTCAAGGCGGTCAAAAGCGGCGACGAGAGCAGGCTGGGTGCCCGCAGAAGAGCGATGAAAGGGCTCATCATGGACACCTTGAACGCCATATCCCGAAGCGAACGGCGCTACGGCCTCGTATTTCAAAACGGCTCTGTATTATTGGACAAAGGATGAGCATACTTATGAAGGTTATCCTGCTGATGGCCATCACCCTCGACGGGAAGATCGGTAAAACGCCCGATCATTTTCCGGACTGGACCGGCCCCGAAGACAAGAAGCTGTTCGTATCCATCACCCGCAAGGCCGGCGCCGTCATCATGGGCTCCAAGACCTATGACACCATCGGCATGCCACTGCCCGGGCGGAAAAACGTCGTTCTCACCCGCGACAGAAGCCGGGTGTCCGCGTGGGACAACCTGTGGTTTACGGATGCATCGCCTGCGGCCGTTCTGGACGTTCTCGAAAAAGAAGGATACCGGGAAGCGGTTCTGGCCGGGGGCGCTTTGGTCAACTCTCTTTTTGCCGAGGCCCGCCTGATCGATGAGATCATCGTCACCATCTCACCGACCATTTTCGGATACGGGCTCTCCTTGTTTACCCAGGAGATTTCCCTGGATCTCAAACTCGATGACGTCAAGCGGCTGGGCACCGATCTGGTCTGCCTGTCCTACCGCGTCGTCAAATAAGACCGTTGTCATATGCGTAATTTCAGCGTTTCCGGCCGGAACATACGATCAGAGACCCTTAACACCCTACGGAGCAAGGACATGGATATCAAACAGATCTGGAAAGTTCCCCTCAAGATTTTTGGTCTGACCTTATTTGCCTTTGTCAGCTTTCTCGTGATTCTGTTTCTGTTCACGACATTTTTCATCAGCGCGGGTCTGGGCATCGGGTCTATGTTCGGCAAAAAAGACCTCACGGATCTCGTTTCGACGGACGGCCAGTCTTTCGCGTTTGTGTCAGGCGATCCCGAGAGCAAGAACCTGTTGGTCAGCATCCCCGTGGAGGGGGTCATCCTGGGAAGCCCGCCTCAGGAGCTCAGTTCATCGCCCATCGGGTGGTTCAACGCGACCTACGGGTACGCAATCCAGAAAGCTCTGGAAAAAGCGTCGGCCGACGATCAGGTCAAAGGGATCTTCCTCCATATGCAAAGCCCCGGCGGAACGATCTTCGGATCCATGGCCATCTATGAGGGCATCAAGGCGTTCCAGAAAGCGACCGGCAAGCCCGTGCTCGCATTCATCGAAGGGCTCTCGGCCTCGGGAAGCGTCATGGCCATGGTCGGCGCAAACGCGATCTACGCCGATTACGGCAGCTATGTCGGAAGCATCGGCGTGCTGGGCGCGCAGCTCACCTATTACGATCAACCCACGGCCACGGATGGCGGCCTTTTGGGCGGCGGCATCGTCACCCGGGGCGGCATCGAGCACACCATCATCTCCGCCGGCAGGGGAAAAGACCTGGGCAATCCCTTTCGCCGGGCCACCGAGGAAGAGATCAACAATCTCCAGCAGGGCACCGATATCGAGTACGACAATTTCGTGCGCCATGTGGCGAAAAACCGGAAGATCCCCGAGGCCGTCATTCGGGACCAGATGGGAGCCCAGATCTTCGATAACCAAACCGCCCGGAACTTCGGGCTGATCGACGGCACCCTCAACCGAAATGCCGCGCTCGCCAAACTGGCCGACATGGCCGACGTCGGCCAGGATTTTCAGGTGGTAAGGTTCAAGCGGGCACCCACGCAATTCTGGCAGGAACTTCTATTTTCATCGACCGGTGAGGGTGCGTCGGCAGCGCCATCCCAAACGGTCGTCCAGCAAAGCATCTGCCTCGGCGCCGGCCGCATGCCCATGGCCTATTACGGCGATCTTGCGTCTCTGTACGCCGCATGCGGCACCGAAGGCCCTCGGACACCATGAACAAGCGAGGCCGCGCGGATGGGACCTGAAAGATACATCTTGCCTGAAAGATAAAAAATGGACGCGGTGACATTCAACTGCAAAGAATTACTGGACACCTTGCCGAGCGGCATTGTCCTGATCGATGCCGGGTTCAACATACGCTTCATGAACCGGACATTTCAGGCAATGTGGCATATGGGTGAAAACCGGGCGATCGGACGAAAATGCTTCGACGTTTTCAGCGGGCCGCTGTGTCATACGCCGGGATGTCCGCTGACCCGCATCGCCAAAGGCGGCGGCAGGCTGATCTTCGACGACGGCAGCCATTGCAAATGCGGCAGGCTGGCCGCGTGCAACGTGACGGTGGAAGCGCTGAAAGACGGGACCGGCGGCTTTGTCGGCATCGTCGAGAATTTCACCGACGCCGGTATTCTCAACAACACCCGGCGAGCATTGATCCACAGCCACGAAAAGCTCCGTAAGGCGATGGGCGGCATTATTCAGGCCATGTCGCTCACGATCGAAAAGCGGGATCCCTATACCGCGGGCCATCAGCGGAGGGTCGCCAAGCTGTGCCGGGTGATCGGCACCGAACTCGGCCTCGGCTGGGAATGCATTCAAGGCCTCCGCATGGCCGCGGCCATCCACGATCTGGGAAAAATCAGCGTTCCCGCCGCCATCCTCAACAAGCCGGGACATCTTTCGGCGCCTGAGATGGCGATTATCCGTCAGCATCCCCGGACGGCCTACGAGATTCTCGAAAACATCGAGTTTCCATGGCCGATCGCCGAAGCCGTCTACCAGCACCAGGAGCGGCTCGACGGATCCGGTTATCCCCGGGGGCTCAGCGGCGGCGAGATCATCCTGGAGGCCCGCATCATCGCGGTGGCGGACGTGGCCGAAGCGATATCCTCCTTCCGGCCGTATCGCCAGGCGCTGGGTACCGGGGCCGCCCTGGCGGAATTGCGAAAAGGACGGGACATCCTCTTTGACGCCCATATCGTCGATATCTGCCTGGATCTTTTTGAGCGGCAGGGATTCGACTTCAACGTTAAATTCAGGCGGCGGCCGCCAAAAGAGGCATCATAATTCAACCAGATCCCAGGGGTGACGCTTCTCGATTATCGGGTTCCTTTGTGGGAAATCATAAAGACGCATCAAGTATATTCGTTTATATTCATCTATATCATCGCTATCTTAGGAGATCCTGCCATGCCAATGTCCAGCGCCTTCAAAGATCGGCTGTTTCCCGCCTTGAAACGGATCGCCGATCACTACGGTACACCGTTTCACATATACGACGAAACCGGCCTCGCGGAGACCGGCCGCGCGCTTCATGACGCTTTTTCCGGCGCCTGCGGCTTCAAGGAATTCTTTGCCGTGAAGGCATTGCCGAACCCCAGGATTCTAGGCCTCATGAAACGTATGGGGTTCGGGTTCGACTGCAGCTCCGCCACGGAATTGATGCTGAGCCGGCAGGCGGGAGCGACGCCGGACGACATCATGTTCACGTCCAACAACACGAGCCGGGACGAATTCCTCGCGGCCGAAACGGCGGGCGGCTGCATTCTCAACCTCGACGACATCAGCCTGCTGCCCAAGGTTCCCCGGCTGCCCGACCGCCTCTGCTTCCGCTACAATCCCGGTCCCAGAAGAACGGGAAACGACATCATCGGCAATCCGGCCGAGGCCAAGTTCGGCGTCAGCCACGACCAGATTGTGGACGCCTACCGGCAGGCGGCGGCGTTGGGCGTCCGGCGCTTCGGGCTGCACACGATGCTCGCCTCCAACGAACTGAACTACACCTATATGGTCCAGACCGCAGAGATGCTGCTCTCGCTCGTCGAATGGATCCAGGCGGAAACGGGCATCGCCTTCGAATTCATCAATATCGGCGGTGGATTGGGAATCCCGTACCGCCCCGAAGACCTGCCTTTGGATCTTTCGGCCATGGCCGGCGCGATCACCGGGCGCATCGACGGTTTCAAAGCGAAAAACGGATACGCCCCGAAGCTCTACATGGAGAGCGGGCGCTACATCAGCGGGCCCCACGGGGTTCTCGTCACCGCCGCCATCAACCATAAGGACATCTACCGGAAATACATCGGCGTCGATGCCTGCATGTCCGCCCTGATGCGGCCCGGCATGTACGGCGCCTATCACCATATCGATGTTCTCGGCAAAAGCGAGGCCGGGGGCACCGAGGTCGTGGACGTGGCGGGGTCGCTTTGCGAGAACAACGACAAGTTCGCGATCCAACGCCGCCTGCCCGTCATCGACGAAGGGGATCTGCTGGTGATCCACGATACCGGCGCGCACGGCCACTCCATGGGTTTCAACTACAACGGAAAACTTCGGCCGCAGGAGCTGCTCTTGAGAGCGGACGGCACGACCGAGCTGATCCGCCGGGCCGAAACCCCCGAAGATTATTTCGCCACCCTCGATTTCACGCCCGATATTCTGGCGCCCTGAGCTACGCCTGAGCGCCAACCCCGCCTCTCACCGGGCCGGCCGTGTCGGCCCGTTCGCATTTTTTCCTTTTCCGCCCGTACGATTGCTGATACAGACCGCGCCTTTGCGTCGCCCCGGCGGATGACGACGTTTTTAGAGGAGGAATGTCATGAATTTGGAAAAAGTCGGCGCACGCATCATGGCGGGTTTCAGGCAAAGGCGTCTGGTTCATTCCTTTTTCAGACCTCGGGCGAAGACTTCAAAGGCGATTTTAAGCGTGTCTTTGAGATAATCCTTGTTGTCGTTGATGATGCTCTTGCTCGACTCCCAGAGAATAACCCCGGAGAACATCGACCAGAAAATATCGGCCAGGGCGATGGGATGCTCGTCGACGAAAATACCCTTATCGATCCCTTCCTGAAAAATGCCGGCAATCATGCCAAGGGATTTTCTGGACAATTCCTCGATCTCTCCCAGCAGTTCATCGGACAGATTTTTCAAGGTTTCGCTCGACTGCAGATGAAACATGTTGATGATGATCAGCGGATCAAATTCATATACGTCGAACATGGCCTCATTGAGGGCCTCGACCTTCTGGACGGGGCTCATTTCGTCATTGCCGTTGACATGTTCGAGCCGTATGATTAAGTATTGAAGTATTCGGAGCGAAAGGGACGCGTAGAGTTCGTCTTTATTTTTGAAATAGAGGTATAACGTCCCCGGACTCAATTCAGCCTCTTTGGCGATATCCTCCATGGTGGACTTGCTGAACCCTTTATCCGAAAACACACGCTTGGCAGCGACGATAATCTGTTGCCGCCGTCTCTCCCGCTCTCTTTCTTTTCTTTCTCTGATGCCCATTATCCGATACCTGTTAGTCAATTACTTCCTGAATATTATTTATTTGAGAGGCGATCATATATTTTATAATATCAATTTGGTCAAGGGAAAAATATACACCGGTCCGGATCTTTGCAATAGAGCGGATGAAAAATAAAAAATATAATTCTTAAAATTCTGATTTGTTAAAGTAATTATTTCAATTTTTGGCGTTTTCTTTTTAAAGGAGGGGACGATGGCATCACATGATGATATTTCAGGAGCACTCGCCGACGAAGTATTGACCGACATGGCCGACAATTTTTTCGGAGACCGGGTACGCCTCGAAGAGAATATCAAAGCGCTGCATAAAACCGCTGATCAGCTTCGAAAAAAAGAGGCCGGCGTCTATCAAAAAGCCGCTTTTCTCAACTACCTCATGCTGACACCCGAAGCGGCGCGCGCCGTCTACAGGACGGCAGGGATCGACTCCGACATCTATATGGTCGAAGAAGATATATCCAACAGAATTCTTCCGGCCTATACCCCTTCAGCCCTTACAAAAAAAGGGGAATATGTCAAATTGGTGCTGTGGGCATACGAAACCTTCGAAAATGCATGCGGCAATTACATCCGGGGGAGACGCACCGGAAGCGCCGGAAAAAGGCAGTTCGACACCGAAGAAGCCGACTACCTCCTGCTCCAGAGCATGTGCACGCTGATCAACGAAGAGATTGACCGCATCAACCGGCGGTGCCCCCCGAGCCAGATTCTGCAGGTTGTCAAAAAATTCGATCCGGCGACACAGGAAAAAGAGCATTTCACGGGTGGGGGAGCATATTATGGCGACGAGTGCATGCTCAACGAAAATATGGCGTTCAAGCACATCGCGTTCTCGTCCCTCAACGTGAAGGAGCTGCCCGAACCCGCATCGGTCGACGACGCACGGGACGACATTATCCGGGAGGCACGGGTGAATTATTCCCGCCACAAAGACCGCATCAAGGAGATGCTCGCCACCGTCAAACGTCTGTGTCGCTTATCGGCGGAAAAATAACACGCTCTATTTTCCTGTTTGCCTATTTTTCGATGACGTGCTCTTCGTAATGCCGCATCAGCTCGTCGAGGGATTGGCCGCCGGGGGCGGTGAACAGCGGGTTGATCTCCGCCAGTTCCTTCCAGACCGCAATGGCGCCCTTGGTATCCTTCATGTCGTTCATGAGGACCACCCCCTTGTTGAACCGGGCGGTTTCATGAGACGGATTGACGGCGATCGCACGGTCAAAAGATGAGACCGCCCGGTCGAGTTGTCCCGCCCGCCGGTACATCACGCCCAGATCGGTCAGAAGATCGGCATTCTTCGGATCCAGAACCAGCGCTTTTTCATAGGCGCCAATCGCCTTTTCAGCCTGATCGTTATCGAAATAGAGATTGCCCAGCTGCATCCAGACCTGGAGATTATCCGGATGTTTGGCGGCCTCGGCTTCGAGCGCCTGCGCCATGCCGGCCATCCGGGATTCTTCGACGTGCGGTGATACCTGCGCCGGGCTGAGCTTGTATACGGCGGCGGCGGCCCCACAGATGAATCCCGCCGCAAACGCGATGACGATGGGAAATATAATGCGCCGGCGGTCCGTCTTGACGGTCGGGGCTTGTTGTTGATGTTTCATATGATCCGGCATGGATGTAAGGCGCTCCTCTTCAATGGTTTAAGGTCGGATTTTCATGCTGATATTGTCGGGAGGGAATGCCCGAACATCACTGGGCAAAATGATGCCGTGACATTCCGGACCCATATCAGAACTGCAGGAAACCTGTCAATGGCTAGGCACTGGGCCGATCGACGGTTTTGAACGTGAGGGTGAAAACCGTGCCTTCGCCGGTTCGGCTGGCGACATCGAGACGATAGTCGTAAGATGCCATGATGCGGTGCACGATGGATAGTCCCAACCCCGTGCCCTGGGGTTTCGTGGTCATGAACGGATCAAATATGGATTCAAGCCTATCTTTTGGAATGCCGCACCCCGTATCCTGAATGACGACGACGGCCAGATGCTTTTTCACCTCCCGGGCTTCGATCGTTATCACCCCATCATCATCGATCGATTCCACGGCGTTTTGAAGGATATTCCAAAATATCTGGCGAAGTTGCGCCGGATCGATCTCAATCCAGATTCCTGAGTCGATGTGCCTTATGATATCGATCCGGTGCATATAACTGCCGTTTTTTTCAAAAATAGCGGCCGTCTCGGCGAGCATGCCGCTTAGATCGATGGTGTCGGGCTGTCCTGACGGCGGCCTGGCGAACATGAGAAAATTGTTGACCAGCAGGCTCAGCCGATCCGCTTCCCGAAGGGCGATGAGCATGAGTTTTTGACGGCCGTCACCGCTTGGGATGTCATCTTTCAACAACTGGACGGATCCCATCAAGGATGCCAGCGGATTCCGGATCTCATGGGCCAGTCCTGCCGCCATCTCACCGACGGCGGCCATTTTCTCCACCCGCCGGGTATAGGATTCCATTGCCTTCAGCTCACTCCTGGAATCCCGCTCCTGTTCGGCGATAATACCGCTTAAAAACGCCACGGCGAAACAGGCGACCATAATGATCATGACCTTGTAGAGGACGTAACTCCAGGCGTAATTCGCCGCGGTTGCGCCTGCCAGCATCCCCATTGGCTTCAGAAAACCATAGAACTCGAGATCAACCAGAACCCCGTACTGCATGCTGCAGAGAACCGCCATGATCAGCCCGCCTCTTCTGAAGAGCAGAATGCTCGCATACATGATGACGACGAGATAAAGAAAGAAGAAGAGGCTGGAAAAGCTGCCGGTCAGATAAATGATGAAGGTGACAAGGAATGTGTCGATGACAATCTGAAAATAAGACAGGACGATGGTGTGCGCGCGACGTTCGAGGAGGATTGCATAGATGACGGAAATAACGACCAGAAAGAAAATCAGGCCGTATAATACGATCAGAGACGGGTCTTCGACTGCAAGTCCGTCCCTGATCTGCAGGATGACGGTGGAACCGAGCAGCAGGAGCGTGAAGAGCAGCCGAAAAAAAATCAGCCATCTCAGCTTGATATCAACATCCTCGCCCGCGGAGACAGTCGGCCGAGGATTCGAGGCGTGCAGGGATCCCAAACGAAACGCCTTTCGGATAAATACCTTATGCGATGCCGCTGGCCATGCTGAAAATCGGCAGATACATGGCGATGACGACACCCCCCACCACCACGCCCAGAAAACAGATCATGAAAGGCTCGATCATCTCGGTGAGCCTCTCTACGGCCTCATCGACCTCTTCATCATAAAAATCGGCGATTTTCACCATCATGGAATCGAGGGCGCCGGTCTGCTCGCCGACGGCGATCATCGAGCAGACCATCGGCGGGAAAACCCCGCTGCTGGCCAGAGGCGAGGCCATCGTCTGACCCTCCTTGATGCTCGACCGCACGTCGTAAATGGCCGTCTCGACGATCTTGTTCCCGGATGTTTTGGCGACGATGTCAAGACCGTCCAGAATCGCCACCCCGCTGCTCAGCATGGTTCCCATGGTGCGCGTGAATTTGGCGACCGCCACCTTGCGGATCAGCCCCCCCACCACCGGAACGCTCAAGAGCCAGCGGTCGATCAGGCGCCGCCCCTTATCCGTGCCGTAATATTTCTTGAAGGCGTACCCGAACAGGCCGACGCCGATGATCATGTAGAGAATATTCTCTTTGGTAAATTCGCTGGCGTGGATCACCATCATTGTCAGCGATGGAAGTGCCTGCCCCATCTCGCCGAACATCTTCTGAAACACGGGAATGACGAAAATCATGATGACGATAACGACCACGATCGCGACAAACAGGGTGATCGCGGGATAGAGCATGGCGCTTTTGACTTTTGCTTTCAGGCGTTCGGCCTTTTCGAGGGTTTCCGACAGCCGTTTCAAAATTGCGTCGAGAATACCGCCCGCTTCCCCCGCGGCAATCATGTTGACGAATAGGTCGTTGAATTCATCGGGGTGTTTTTTCAGGGCGTCCGCCAGCGTCGCCCCACCTTCCAGATCCTCTTTGACCTCTTTCAGGATCTTTGCAAACGTCTTGTTCTCCGCCTGGGCCGCCAGAAGCTCGAGGCACTGGATAATCGGCAGCCCCGCATCGATCATCGTCGAAAACTGCCTGCAGAAGATAATGATATCCTTGTTGGTCACGCTCGGCTGAAGAAACGATATATTCTCGAGAATATCCTTCGGCTTCTCCTTGATCTTGATACTGTTGAGCCCTCTTTTAATGAGCTGGCTGCGCGCCACCTCGATGCTGCCGGCGTCCAGACAGCCACTCTGTGCCAGGCCCCTTCGATTTCTGGCCTTCCATACATACTCCGCCATAATGCCCCCTCGTGTTAAAAGCCACACCGGTAATCATCGCTTGCGATGGCAGTGATGGTTGTATACAAAAGCGACCGGCAGGCCGTTGCCGATCCGCCGGCGTCGTTTTCCGTCTTCCCGTATTTATCGGATTGCTATTGGGGAATATTTAAAATAAACTTGGTTATTCATCTGTGATATTTTGCATATAACATAAGTTTTAGCATTATGGAAGGATTAAAATCGATGGAATTGAAACAAAAAGGGACCAAAGCCGACATCGGTGCGTTCAAACGGATAGACGTATCCCTGATCTGGAGCTCCGCCGTCGACCTTGACCTCATGGCATTCTACCGAACCCGGGACGGCCGGACAGGCGGGGTATATTCCGACAATTATCAGGGGGGGACGCTGGGCGCTCTGGAGGCGTTTCCGTATATGCGCCTGTCGGGAGACGCCGGCGTGGGCGGCACCGGCGGCAGCAACCGTGAAGAGATGAGCATCGGAAAGATCGACGATTTCGAGGAGATTTATATCTGCGCCCTCAATTTTACCGACGCCGCCGCCGGAGGATCCCACGTCTTCGCCGATTACGACGCCCGCATCGAGATCACGACGGACCGGGGCGAATCCCATTCGGTCCGGCTCGACGCCACCCAGCCCGGCTCGGTGGCGGTGATCTGCCGGTTCGCGAGCGGCTTTATCGCAAGCGAACTGATCAACGACAGCCGGGTAATGCGCCTCGACGACTTCCGGGCGGAGATTCCCGGCGCCGATCAGCTCAAGATCGCCTCCAAGGTGACCTTAAAGGACAAGGGGGACAGCTTCACCATCAAACAGAAAGCGGAAACAGGGGAGCTGCTGATCAATCTCAACTGGGATCAGCAGCCTGCGGAGAAACAGCAGGGAGGATTTTTGTCCCGATGGATGGGCGGCAAGTCCGACGGGGCCGTGGACCTCGACCTGGGATGTCTCTATGAGCTGCAGAACCAGACCAAAGGGGTGATTCAACCCTTGGGCAAGATCTTCGGAAGCTTCGATTACCCGCCCTATGTTCTGCACATGGGAGACGACCGCACCGGCGCATGGGCCGCGGGCGAAAACATGAAGGTCAACCTGGCCCATGCAGGCCGGCTCAAACGGCTTCTCGTCTTCACCTATATCTATGAAGGCGTCCCCCGTTGGACCGCCACCAATGCCGTCGTCACCGTCAAGGTGCCGGGACAGCCGGTTCTCGAGGTGCCCATGGGCAGCCAGACGGATTCCCGGAATTTCTGCGCCATCGCCATGCTCGAATTCGGTGCCGGCGGAATCAAGGTCACCAAGCTCGTCAGCTTTCACCGCGGCCATCCGGACTGTGATAAAACCTATGGATGGGGGCTCAAGTGGGTGGCCGGCAGAAAGGACTGAGCCGCCGGTAAGCCCCATCGCCGGCGGTTCTGTCTTTCGGAGGATTCAGCGCTACCCGTTGATGATATCGATCAGCTGTTCCAGCTTTTTCAGGCCTTTCAGGGTTCCGGCCTTGCTGCTGTTGACGAGCTTCACACCGACGGGGCTGCTGTTGTCGATCGTGGCGATGAGAGCGACGTTTCCCATATCCCCCGTATCGAGGTTCACCTTGTGCGACGTTCCCTTGTCGTCCATGACGGTCATGGAAACGTCGCTCTCCTTGAACCGGGCGGGGGCGCCCTCCTGGACCTTGCCGTAATCCCAGCAGAGCAGCCAGACGTATTTCATGTCGTCCAGCTTGGTGATGCGCATGGTCTCCTCGTTGTCGCCGCCGGTATCGCCGACCCCTTCATCCCCGCTCAGCTGCATGAACGGAAAGGCGTTGAGATCGCCCAGCTCACCGAAATAGACAAGTCCCTTTTTTCCGCCTTTGTCTTCATAAGCCGCGGCAAGGTCAAAATCGGCGGCCGTGGTCCATTTCATTTTCACCATCAGCTGCTTGAACCCGCCGACATTCGCTTCTGCGCCTTTTTGTTTCAGATCCATTTTTTCTCCTTTCCCATTTTTTCTCCTTTTATTGATGCGACTTCACCGGATAACATATGTGTTCCCGGTACGGCCGTTTGTCTTTATTATTGTTTTGAAAACACAATAGTCAAATGAAAAAATCCATGTCCGGGGGCATCAGCCGTAGATCTTCGGAATGACCCAATGGAGCCAGGCCGCGATGCATACGGTGGCGGCGACATTGAGCAGGAATCCCAGCGTCAGCATCCGGGCAAGCGACGTCCCCTTCATCTCTCCAAAGGCGAAGGCATTGCAAGGGGTGGCGATGGGGGTCATGAAGGCGCATGTCGAGGCCGCTGAAACGGCGATCATCAATTCGACGGGGGAAAGCCCGTTGCCGGCCGCCGTATAGTAGGCGATCGGGAAAAAAACAGTGGATACAAGAGTGTTGCTGAGCCCCTCGGTCAGGAGGATGACGGTGCCGACGGTGACGAGTATCACGCTGAAGCGGGATGGATCCGCGGGCAGGATATCCTGATAAAGCACCGACAGTCGCATGTCCAGGTGGAAAAACCGGACCACCAGAACCAGGGCCGCCACGGGAATCAGCAACAGGATGCCCCGCCGGGGAAATTCCTGGACGAGATCCTTCGGACGCATCAACGGCGCGCCGCCGGCAAACGGAATCGGCCAGAAAACGAGCCTGCAGAACGCCGCGAAATAGACCAGGCAGACCACGGGCTCCCATGCGGCGAACGTCGGCCGGCTTCCCTTGACGATGGCCTCCGTCACCCAGAACACGATGAAAAAAAGAAACAGGAGCGCCCCCGAGCGCCGAACCCCGTAAAGCCCACGCCATGGATGGCAGTCGGATGCCGCACCGGCTGCCGGAGACACCTTCAGGGTGTAATTTTCAAAGCTCCCGCATCCGGTGGCCACCAGACCCCAGGCCGGAAGAATCAGCAGAAAGACAAGGGGAATCGACCACAGGAACCAGTTGAAAAAACCGACGAGCTGCCGCCCCGGAACCTGGTAGAGATCCATGGCCCCGATGAGCAGAAGGTTGGCGGGGCTGCCGACGATCGACCCCATGCCGCCGATATTGGCGCCATAGATGACCGAGAGCGCAAGCGGCGTGACCAGGCGGCCCCTCACCCTTTCGGGAAACCGCTCCTTGATGTCTTTCAGCACCGGCAGCAGGGTCAGCACGGTGACGGCGTTGGGAATGAAAAACGACAACAGAGCGGCGGAGATGATGATATAGAGAAAAAGCCTGCGGGGATCCCCGCCGCTTCTTCCGAGGGCGGCACCGACAAAACGATCGGTCAGACCGGTGACGACCAGAAGGCGGTAGATCAGATAGCCGTTTAGAAACATCAGGATGAAAGGAAGGCGCGACCAGAGATAGAGAGTGGCTTCTTTCATGGTTTCCATCGGCGGCCGTCGGACGCGGACCTGTTCCGTTCGGCCCGTCCTGCTTAGTTCGTCCTGCTTAGAAGGTTGAGAGCGCCTGTTTTTTTTTCATGATGCGGCGAAACGACGCCGCCGACGCGGCGGCGGCCCGGCTGCCCGCCTGCGTCTCGTTCAAAAGGAGGTCATAGGCCCGCTCGATATTGGGTCCCTTGTGGCAGATCAGCGCGATATCGATCTCGGCAAGCACGATCCGTCGGATCATATCGTCGATCCCGAAATGCCTGCCGACGGCGCCCATATCGAGATCGTCGGTGAAAACGAGCCCTGAAAACCCCATCCGGCCGCGCAGGAGGTCTTTCGCGATGAGAACGGAGAGGCTGGCCGGCCACTTTGGATCGATGTTTCTGTAGAGGATATGCGAGAGCATGACGCCGGTGACCGCGTGGTCGAACGCGGATGCGAACGGGGGCAGATCCACCGCCGCGAGATCCGCCATATCAAGATCGACCACCGGCAGGTCGAGATGGGAATCGAGAACCGTCCGGCCGATGCCCGGAAAATGCTTGGCGACGGCCATGACCCCGCCCGACTCGAGCCCGCGGATAACGCGGCAGCCCATGTTGGAAACCCACCGGGGGTCGTGTCCGAAGGCGCGGCTCTCCATGATGCTGCCAAAACCCGACGGGGCAACGTCCAGCACCGGCGCCATGTTCATGTTGATGCCGACCGCCGTCAGCTCCGCCGCCGTCACGGCGGCAAAACGATCCGCATCCGCCGCACCGGCCATGGCCGGATTTCCGGGAAACTCGGTAAACGGATTTTTGAGGCGGGCGACCGGGCCGCCCTCCTGGTCGACGGCGATGAAGAGCGCCGGCTGTCCGCAATCGGCCGCGCATCTCTGGGCCGCGCGGCAGAGCTCGGTGATCTGCGCGGGCGATGCGATATTCCGGGAAAAGAGAATGAGCCCGCCGACCTTCAGATCTTCGATCAGCCATCTGAGATCGCCGTCAAAGCCCGTTCCGTCAAACCCCACCATCAGCCGCTGACCGGCCGCCTGTTCGGGGGAATATCCGCCTGGCGTCATTGGCCGCTTCTCCGGGTATCATTTGCTGCGCCGCCGGTTTCGGCGCTTTCACCGCGGTGCAACTGATAGCGCCGCACCGCGTCATTATGATCGGAGAGCCGGGTCGAGAACTGATGCGTACCGTTTCCCCGGGCGACGAAATAGAGATAATCCGTTTTTTCGGGAAACAGGGCCGCGGCAAGGGCGTCTTTTCCGGGGCTTGCAATGGGCCCCGGGGGCAGCCCGGCGACCGCGTAAGTGTTGTACGGCGTCGGCGTGCTCAGGTGCTCCCGGGTGAGATTGCCGTCAAAATCTTCGATGGCGTAAATGACGGTGGGATCGCTCTGCAGTTTCATGCCCTGTTTCAGACGATTGTGGAAAACCGATGATATGACCGGCCGTTCGCCGGCCGCTCCCGTCTCTTTTTCGATGATGGAGGCCAGGGTAACGACCTGGTGCCGGGTCAGGTTGATATCGCGCGCGCGCGCCGCCCATGCCGGCGTGAAAACGGTGTCAAAGCGGCCTATCATGGTTTGAATGATACGGTCGATGTCGGCGTGGCGGGGGAAATAATAGGTATCCGGAAAGAGATAGCCTTCCAGGGTTTTGCCCGCGATCCCCTGTTCAGCGGCATATGCGGCAGACGTGGCCCTGGCCAGAAACGCCCGTGGATCTCCAAAGCCTTTTTCCCCGATGAGCGCCGCGATCTCCCTCAGGTTGTACCCCTCGGGAACGGTGAGGACGTGAAGCACCACCTTTCCCTGCGCCAGCCGGTTCAGGATGTCCAAAGGCGGCATGTCGGACGAGAAGAGGTATTCTCCGGCCATGATCCGCCGGTCATATCCCAGAACGCGGGCCAGCAGCCTGAAGCGGCGGGGATCCGACACGACGCCGGCGTCCGTCAGCTCTTTCATAATGACGGCAAACCCCGCGCCCGGAGAAAGAACGACCGTCTTCTCCCATGAAACCGATGCGCCGGAAGGGCCGCCGCCTATGGTTCGATGAGCGTATGTGGTCAGATCGGAAACCATGATGATGCCGGTGACGACGATGCCGGCCGCCAATAGACCCGCAAGAATGATACCTGTGTAAATGACGGTGGAAAGTTTTTTCACAAGCGCAAAGCCCCCTGTTTTTGATGAGGACATATGTCAAAGCCCGGCGCTTGTCAAAGAGATTTCATGGATGTACCCGCGACTTGCTCCGCTGTGAATCGTGATATATTTTTTTAAATACGTCGCGGTTCATGCCGCCACTCATACACCGCCGAATAATAACCAGCGTTTTACGCGATCCCAGGAGATCCGTCATGTCTTCATCCGAGAAAAAAGATCAGCCCTACGCCGGATTCGAACAGGGTCCCATCCGGCCGCCCAGCGAAGCCGACAGCCTGCTCGTCCGCGTCACCCGCAACTGCCCGTGGAATTTCTGCACCTTCTGCCCGGTTTACAAAGGCAGGCGCTTCTCGCTGCGGCCGCCCGCACACGTCATCCGTGATATCGACACGGTATATAAATATGTATCGCTGCTGAAGGAAAATACCGGAGGATCGGGACGGGTCGGCCGGCAGGCGGCGCAGGAAACGGCGGCCCAGGTCGATCCGGATGAAACCGACGCCTTCCATGCCGCTCTCCGCTGGTTTGCAGGGGGACTGACGAATGTCTTCCTCCAGGACGCCAACAGCCTGATCGTCAAGCCCCGTGATCTCTTGGAAATCCTGGTCCATCTGAGAGGCCGGTTTCCCTGGATCGAACGGGTTACCTCCTACGCCAGGTCCCAGACAGTCGCGCGCATCGCCGACGACGATCTGGCGGCCTTCCGGCAGGCCGGGCTCAACCGGATCCATATCGGCCTCGAATCCGGATCGGACAAGGTGCTCGAGATAACCCGGAAGGGAACGACCAAGGCCATTCATATCGCGGCGGGCCGCAAGATCAGACGCGCCGGAATGGAGCTGTCTGAATATGTGATGCCGGGATTGGGCGGCCGGGCGCTCTCGCACGAGCATGCCGTGGAGTCGGCCGATGCCCTCAACCAGATCGATCCTGATTTCATCCGGCTCAGAACCCTTGCCATTCCCGATCGTATACCGCTTTACAAGGATTTCCGGGAGGGAACATTCGAAAAATGCACCGACATCGAAACCGCACGCGAGATCCTGACGTTCATCCGACACCTCGACGGTGTCACCGGGATGCTCAAAAGCGATCATATCCTCAACCTCTTTCAGGAGGTTGACGGCGTGCTTCCCCGGGACAAGGCGAAAATGACGGCAATTCTGGAAAAATTTCTCGACATGCCGCCCGATAGGCAAACGCGGTATCTCGTCGGACGACGTCTCGGTCTGTTCCGTCGCCTCGATGATATGGCATCACCCCAGCGCATGCAAAAAGTAGAGAACATATGTCAAAAGAATGAAATCACGCCGGAAAACGTTGACGCGGTAATCGATGAAATGATGAAGCGGTTTATATGATCCATTTTATTCTCTGACATTGATGATAGATAGGAATGAATAAAGATCAGTTTATACCGGAAAATCAAATTATTTGAAATAAATGACTTCAAAAAAACCAAATCCATGCATCGCTTTTCCTTGACTTTCTCCCGCAATGCCAATATGGACCCCCAGTATTTGGCGGCGGCAATGCCGTCGTTTCTGGCCCTAAAAAAATTAAACCCCGCACATAGGATCACTATGCCGAAAAAAAGACTCAAAGAACATGCCATCCATCGGGAATGGTGCAAGGGATGCGGCATCTGCGTCCACTTCTGCCCGAAAAACGTGCTGGAGCTGGACGAAATGGAAAAGGTCGTCGCCGCGCGGCCGGAGGACTGCATCTGCTGCAAGCTGTGCGAAATCCGGTGTCCGGACCTCGCCATCGAGGTGATGACCGAAGACGACGAACAGGAGGGTTCAAAATAATATGAACGAAAACGTCAAATTTGTTCAAGGCAACGAAGCCTGTGTCGAGGCCGCTCTCTATGCCGGGCTCGACTTCTACGCCGGCTATCCGATCACGCCCTCCACGGAAATCGCCGAACAGATGGCCGTGCGTCTACCGCAGCTCGGACGCAAGTTCATCCAGATGGAAGACGAGATCTCATCGATCTGCGCCATCGTGGGTGCATCGCTGACCGGCAACAAGGTCATGACGGCCACGAGCGGCCCGGGGTTCTCCCTGATGCAGGAAGGACTGGGGTATGCCATCATGGCCGAGATTCCCTGCGTGATTGCCAACGTGATGCGCGGCGGCCCCTCGACGGGCCTGCCGACCAGCCCGAGCCAGAGCGATGTCTACCAGGCCCGCTGGGGCGTCCACGGCGATCACGCCATTATCGCCCTCACCGCCTCCAACCACCAGGACGTCTTCGACATGACCGTCTATGCCTTCAACCTGGCCGAAACCTACCGGACGCCGGTCATCCTCCTCTTCGACGAGGTCATCGGTCACATGCGGGAACGGCTGGTGATTCCTGAAAAAGGAGTGATCCCGGTGGTGGACCGTCTGCGCACCTCGGTCAAGGCGGGCGTCGACTACCATCCCTACCTGCCGCGCGAGGACGGCAGGCTCCCCATGTCCGACTTCGGCGGAGAGCATCGCTACAACGTCACGGGGCTGGCCCACGACATGTGGGGGTTTCCAACCTCCAACCCGCAGGTGGTGCACGGCCTTCTCAGGCACCTGACCGATAAGATCAAGAACAATGTCGGCGACATCACCCGCTTCAAGGAATATTACATGGACGACGCCAGGACGGTCCTGATCTCCTACGGCTCGTCGGCCCGCTCCGCGCTCCATGTCGTCGAAAACCGGCGCGCCCGAGGGGAGCGGCTGGGGCTTCTGGAGCTCCAGACGCTCTGGCCCTTTCCCTACGGCCTGGTCGAGGAAAAATGCGCGGACGCCCGCCACATCGTCGTGGTGGAAATGAACATGGGACAGATCACCCGGACGGTCAAGCGCGCGGTGAAAGATCCCGACCGGGTGGTACTGGCCAACCGGATCGACGGGGTGTTCATCAATCCCACCGACATCAAAAACATCCTTCGGCTCATTCAGGGAAAGGGGGTCTGACCCATGGCGATCAAAGATTATATACGGGAGCGGTTTTTTCCGCACATGTGGTGCCAGGGATGCGGCCACGGCATCGTATTGAACAACCTGCTGCGGGCCGTGGAGCAGCTCGGCATGAGCAAGAACGAGATCGTCATGGTATCGGGAATCGGGTGCTCGTCGCGGATCTCGGGCTATGTAGACTTTCATTCCCTTCATACCCTCCACGGCCGGGCGCTGGCCTTTGCCACGGGCGTGAAGATGAGCAAGCCCGAGTTGAACGTCATCGTCCCGATGGGCGACGGCGACGCGCTCGCCATCGGCGGCAATCATTTCATCCACGCGGCCCGGCGCAACATCGCCATGACGGCCATCGTCATGAACAACCGGATTTACGGGATGACCGGCGGCCAGTACTCTCCCCTCTCCGGCTACGGCACGGCGGCGACCACGGCGCCCTATGCCAACATCGACCACGATTTCGACGTCGTCAAACTGGCCACGGCGGCCGGCGCCTCGTTCGTGGCGCGAACCACCGCCTATCACGCCAAACAGATGACCGACATTCTCAAGGCGGCCGTCGTCCACGACGGCTTTTCCGTTGTGGAAATCCTGACGCAGTGCCCCACCTATTTCGGCAGGAAGAACAAGATGGGCGGGGCGGCCGAGATGATGGAATGGTTCCGCGACAACACGACGCCCATCGGCTCCAAGGCGGCTGAGGAGAACCCGGCGCTGATCGAACGCGGCATCTTCGTCCAGGAGGAAAAGCCGGAATACTGCGCCGAATACGACAAGGTGATCGACAGAGCCATGGGAGGACGGTCGTAATGGAAAGATGCAGACTCGTATTTTCAGGTTCGGGCGGCCAGGGGGTCATCACGGCGGCCATCATTCTGGCCGAGGCGGCCGTCCTTTATGAAAACCTTATCGCCACTCAGGCCCAGGCTTACGGACCCGAAGCCCGCGGCGGCGCTACCCGGTCGGACATCATCATCGCCGACACGCCCATTCATTACCCCAAGGTCACGCAGCCCAACGTTCTGGTCTGTCTCACCCAGGAGGCATACAACAAGTTCAGCGCGATCATCCGCCCCGGCGGCATGCTTCTCACCGACTCCAGGTATGTGAAAATGCACGCCAAGGTCGACGCCAGGCAGATCGGACTGCCGATGTACAAAACGGTGATGGAGGAGATCGGCAAACCGATCGTCTTCAACATCTGCATGCTGGGCGCCGTTATCGGCCTGACCGACGTCGTCTCCTCCGATGCGATCATGAAGGTTCTGACGACGCGCATTCCCAAGGGATTTATCGATCTCAACAAGAAGGCCCTTGAACTGGGGCTTGCGATGGGAAAAAACGTCAAACTTTAATCAGCGCCTACCGAGGCTGAAAGGGGACGTTTCGGATATTGACGTCCCCTTTCAGGCTCCGGTGCACTTTCCAAGCGCCCTCCCCTGCTGCCGCATACCCTTGACACCCCCGGTATAACAATCTTATTTTCGTGATTATTATCAATCTGTTAATGAAAGCCATTTCAGCGCCTTCTGCGGCGCGGGGTCCGTTTTTTAAGCGATGTAATTGTCAAACCATTTCTCTTGACTTCTAATGGTCTAACCATTTAAAATATCCATATTCGTCCCGATATTATCATCTTAAATGAGGAGAATGGTCCATGAACAGAGCTATTCCGGATAAGAATATGTCATCTGAATCCCTGGCGCGCGAAGCCGTGAGGCTTGCCGAACAGTGGCAGGACAATGCCAATGCCCGTTTGACCCGCCGTGAAAAAAAGCACCAGAAACAGATGATGCGCCTGATCCGCAATCCCCTGGACAAGGTCATCCTGACCCGGATGATCGACCAGAGCTTCCGGTCCGGCGACAATGCCCGCGTGGCCGATCAGGTCCGGTACGTTCTCACGACCTACGGCGTCCCCAAATTTTTCTCCCTTTCCGAAAAGGCCCTGATGCGCCTCTTTCTGGCCGCCGGCCACCGGGCCCCCGATACCGCGATTCCCAGGATGATCGAAAAGATCCGGGAAGACAGCGCCCGGTCGGTCATCCCCGGCGAAAAAGCCAGTCTCGACGCCCATCTGCAAAAACGCCGGGACGACGGTGTCCGCATGAACCTCAACCACCTGGGCGAGGCGGTCCTCGGGGAAAAGGAGGCGGCGGGCCGGCTCTCAACATATATCCGGGATATGGAAGACTCGTCGATCGCTTACATCTCGGTCAAGATTTCAACCATATTTTCACAGATCAGCTCGCTTGCCTTCGACCATACGGTCGCCGTGCTGAAAGAGCGCCTATCCCGGCTGTTTGCGGCCGCCAAGAACAATCTCTACATCCAAAAAGACGGCACGAAGGCGCCCAAATTCGTCAACCTCGACATGGAGGAATACCGGGATCTGGCCATCACGCTTGCCGCCTTCACCCAGACGCTCGACCAACCGGAGTTCAAGGACCTGCCTGCCGGCATCGTCCTGCAGGCCTATCTGCCGGATTCGTATGAAAAGCAGCGCGCGTTGACCCGGTGGGCCCGCGGCCGGGTCGAGGGCGGCGGCGCGCCGATCAAGATCCGCATCGTCAAGGGCGCCAACATGGAGATGGAGCTCGTGGAATCGGCCGTTCATAACTGGCCCCTGGCCCCCTACGACAACAAGCTTGATGTGGACGCCAATTACAAGCGCATGGTCGATTACGGCATGCGCCCGGAAAACATGGCCGCGGTCCGCCTGGGCATCGCCTCCCACAACCTCTTCGAGCAGGCCTACAGCTATCTTGCGGCGAAACAAAACGGCGTCAACGCCCATGTGTCGTTCGAGATGCTGGAAGGGATGGCCAATCACGTCTGGCGCGCCCTGCGGGACACCACCGGCGAGGAGGTGCTCCTGTACGCGCCGGTCGCCGCCCGCGAGGAATTCATCAATGCCATCGCCTATCTCGTCCGGCGGCTCGACGAAAACACGGCGGACGAAAATTTTCTGCGCTATTCGTTCAACCTCACGTCCGATTCGCCGGAATGGACTTTCCTGAAAGAACGTTTTCTTGCCTCCTGCCGCCGCAAAGAGACCGTCAAGGCGACCCCAAACCGGATCCAGAACCGCGGCACCGAAACCTGTGACGACAAAAGCGGCACGTATCACACCGGTGTTTTCATCAACGAGGCGGATACGGACTGGTCCCTTCCCGCCAATGTCCGGTGGGCCGAAGGCGCGCGTGACAGGTGGATGAAAGCCCCGGGCACCGCGCCCGAAGAGATCCCCGTCGTCGTCGCCGGAGAAGAGGTGTTTGCGGGACGTGAGACGGTCGACTGCATCGATCCCAACCGGTTTTCGGAAAAGATCGTCTCGGCCAGGTTCGCCCTGGCCGCTGCGGAAGACGCCGATCGGGCCGTCGCGACCGCGAAGTCCGATCCCGACGGATGGCGCGGCACCTCTCTTGACGAGCGCCACCGCATTCTGGCGGAGGTCGCCGTCCAGCTCAGAAAAGCCCGGGGCGATCTCATGGGATGCGCCGCCGCCAATACCGGCAAGGTCTTTACCGAGGCCGATCCCGAGATCTCCGAGGCCATTGATTTTGCGGAATTCTACCCGTGGTCGGCCGGAGCCTACGAAACCCTCCCCCATATCGACTGCCGGGGAAAGGGTGTGGCTCTTGTCATCACCCCGTGGAATTTTCCCATCGCCATCCCCGCCGGCGGCATCATCGCGGCACTTTCAGCGGGCAATACGGTCATCTTCAAACCGGCGTCGGCCGCCGCCATGACCGCCTGGCACCTCTGCCGGTGTTTCTGGCAAGCCGGCATCTCCAAAAATACGCTTCAGTTCGTGCCGTGCGACGGCTCTTCGGTCGGCTCCCGGCTCACCCGGCATCCGGATGTCGATGTGATCATCCTGACCGGCGGCACCGACACGGGCATGGAGATCTTGAAAAACCGACCCGATGTTCTGCTGGCCGCAGAGACCGGCGGCAAAAACGCCACCATCGTCACCGCCATGTCCGACCGGGACCAGGCCATCAAGAACATCCTCCACTCGGCCTTCAGCAATTCGGGCCAGAAATGTTCGGCCACATCCCTGGTCATCCTCGAAAAAGAGGTTTTCGACGACCCCCATTTCAAGCGCCAGCTCGTCGACGCCGCCGAAAGCTACGCCACCGGATCGGCCTGGCTGTTCCGCCACCGGATGGGACCGCTCATCCATCCGCCCCGAGGCGATTTGAAGCGGGCGCTCACCCAACTCGAACCCGGCGAGGAATGGGCCCTTGCACCCCGCAATATCGAGGGCAACCCCTATCTGTGGACGCCGGGGATCAAATGGAACGTCCAGCCCGGATCCTACACCCACATGACCGAGTTTTTCGGTCCGGTCATCGGGGTCATGCGAGCCGACAGCCTTGAAGCCGCCATCGCCATGGTCAACCAGACCGGCTACGGGCTCACCTCGGGGCTGGAAAGCCTCGACGAACGGGAGCAGCGCCTATGGACGGCGGGCGTCGAAGCGGGCAACCTCTATATCAACCGCGGCACCACCGGCGCCGTCGTGCTGCGCCAGCCCTTCGGCGGGATGAAAAAATCGGCGTTGGGAGCGGGCATCAAGGCCGGAAGCCCCAATTATGTTTCGCAGTTCATGGATTTTAAGGAGACCGGTTTTCCCGTGGCGGGCCCCATCCGGAAGGAATACCGCCTTCTCAGGGTCGTCCAGGAGTGGCGCCTGAAGCTGGCCTGGGGCCAGATGGACCAGCACCGGACGGATATCGAAAAAATCGTCCGGGCCGTTCACAGCTACATCTACAACGCCGAGCAGGAATTCTTTCAGGCCAAGGATTATTTCAAGATCCGCGGCGAAGACAACACTCTTCGCTATCTTCCGGTCGGCACGGTGGTGGTGCGGGTCGATGAAAAGGACAGCCTCTTTACGGTGCTGGCCCGGATCGCCGGTGCCGCGATTGCCGGATGCAAGACGATCGTCGGGCTCCCGAAAGGGCTCGACAACGACGTAACGGCCTTTTTGGCCGATGAGGACGGCAGGCATTTTCTTGCAGACATCCCCGTGGTGCGGCACTCCGACAGCGACCTTGCGGAAATTCTGGCGGAGGTCGACCGCATCCGTTACGCCGCTCCCGAACGGGTGCCGCCGGAAATCTTCGCCGCCGCGGCCCGGATCGGTTTCCATATCTCCCGAAATCCGGTATTGATGGAAGGGCGCATCGAGATGCTCAACTATTTCCAGGAGCAGACCGTCTCCCACAGCTACCACCGCTACGGCAACTTGGGCGAGCGCGCCATTTTGAAATAACGGCGCAAGGCCCGGGAACCGCCTTACCGGTCCACGGGGACGGCAAACACGATCCGGGTGCCGATGCCGTCGCCGCTCGTCCGGTGCAGGGTCTTGCCCAGCATCCGAACACGCTCCTCCATGGCGATCAGCCCCAGCCCCTTGCCCGGCCGTCGCCGGTCTTTGACCTCCTGCGGCTGAAATCCCCGGCCGTTGTCCTCGATGCAGACCACCACCTCGGTTCCCCGCCGCATCACCGTTACCTCCACCCGGGTGGCTTCGGCATGTTTTCGGATGTTGGTGAAGGCTTCCTGGAAAATGCGGTAGACGATGACCGATGTTTCCGGCCGAAACAGACCGTCGATATCGTTCATGTCGAGGGAGACCATCACCGCAGTCTGCTCGGTGAAATCCTCGGCCATACGACGGATGGCGGCCGTGAGTCCGAGGTTTTCGAGCAGCGCGGGGCTCAGCCCCTGGGACAGCCGTCGGGTGTTTTCGATGACGGTGACGATGTGCCGGTGGATCTTCCCGCAGGCGTCCTTGAGATCTTTCTGCCGATCGTCAAGCATATTTTCGATGCAGCTCACCTCGATGGTGAGCACGGCCAGATCCTGGGCAAGCTCGTCGTGAAGGGCGTAGGCGATCCGCCGCCGCTCGTTTTCCTGCGCCGTCAACAATCCCGAGGAGAGAAAGCGGAGATTCTCCTCCGATTCTTTGAGGGCTCTTTCCGCTTTCACCCGCATGGAGATATCTTCGTAGCTAAGGAGCTGCCTGCCGTCTTTCAGCGGGACATTCCTGAAGCGGATCACCCGGTCGCGTCCGTCTTTTCCCCGGACAGTAAACGTTTTCGGCGCAATCTCTTTAACCTTCCCGGCGGGATGCGCCAGATCGGCCGTCCATATGCTCCTTACCATCTCCCGGTATTCAGGATCGGGATAGGCTTTTTCAAACCAGGCCTCTTTGTTCGGGATATCCGCCAGGGTATAGCCGAAGGTGTCCATGAATTTAGGATTGACATACTCGAACCGACGATCCGGAGCCATGATCGAGAGGCCGAACGGCGCATATTCGACCAGAAGCCGCGACCGTTCTTCGCTCGCCATAAGGGCGGTTTCCGTATGTCTGCGCTGCCGCACCTGCTTTCTGAGGCGGCCCGCGACAAGCCCGATCGCACCGCATCCGAAGAGCCACAAGGCGCCGTGTCCTATCACCAGCGCGGCGTAATAGGCTTTCAGGGCGGAACGCAGCGGCGCCATGGGAATGGATACGCTGATGCCGCCGCGGATCTGGCCCTCCCGGTAGCCCTGCTTCTCGTGGCAGGCGAGGCAGCTTTGCTCGGTCAGCAGGGGTCGCATCAGGCGCATGTAACTCATCCCGCCGATGACGAACTGGTCGCTGACTTCCCGCGCGCCGATTTCAAATTTTTTGAGCGCGCTCTCTTCCCAGGCATCCGGTGCGTTCCGGGGCCGGATGGGGCGCAGGCTCGTGATATGCCCCTGGATGTCGTAGGGCCCTCTTCCGAGCGCATAGACCATCCGCAACATGTAAGCCGGATTGATCAGGGTGAACCGGCGGCCTGAAGTCGATGTGAAATCACGGTCGGGAGCGTGGATAAAAGGGTTGGGTCGGGTATCGTCGGTGATGGGAACGTATACGCCCCCGTGCGCGGAGTTCCAGGAGCGGTACTGGATGTCTCTCTGATAGGCGGTCCGGGCCTGGATGCGGGCGTTCTCGAGAACGTTCTGCTCCGAATGCACCCTGTTCCAGATGAGCGACAATAATACGACCAGCGTCCATACGGCCGTGATCGTCCAGATATACCAGTTCAACAGGCCAAACACTTCTTTCCTGCCGGTGCTCATGGCGTTCCTTCTTTACAGGCAGCCTTCGACCTGAAAACCGCCCTGCGGAGGGTGTGTGAAGGAAATGGTTATTCTGCGTCGAATTCCGCCCGCGGATCGAGGTGGAGGGCGATTCTGGAAGTGCTCTCCATGGGAAGAAAACCGACCTGTTCCGCCACCGGGACGATTTCGATCTTCTCGATGCGCCGAAGCCCCGATGTCACGACCGCATACAGGCCGGCGATCATGGAGACGTGCATCAAAAAACCGTAGGGGCTTCCGGTCAACGTCATCGCCGTAGAGGCGCCGATCGGCCCCAGGGCCGCGCCGACACCATAAAAAAGCAGCAGGCACGAGCTCACCGGAACGATGTCCTTCTGCTCGAAAAGATCGTGGGTGCGCGCAACCGCCACGGGATAAATGGTGAAAATGAGCCCGCCGAAAAGTGCCATGACGGCGATCATCATCCAGTAAGAGATCCCCGCGACGTAAATGACCAGCAGCGCGACCGCGGTAACCATCACCCCCAGTACCGGAAGGACGATGGTGCGGTCGAAACGGTCTGAAACAATGCCCACCGGCCACTGGAGCAGCAAGCCGCCCAGGATCGTCGCCGTCATGAAGATCGACAGTTCGGAAACCGTTAAGTGAATCTGATGACCGAACACCGGCCCCATCGTATAAAAAGCGCTGTTGATCAACCCCGCCGCGAGACACCCCAGCATGCCGATCGGCGCTTTTTTGAAATAGGGGATGATCTGAAAACTCTGGGCCGGTGGAAGCTCGGGATGAATCGCCTGGGTGATCGCCACCGGAACCAGGCTGAACGAAATCAGAAATCCCGCAAGAAAAAACAACTCCTGCGTATCGACATCCCCCACATTGAGGAGCTGCTGACCGACGCTCATGCCCAGATAGCTCATGATCATGTACACCGAAAAGACGCGACCTCGTGCAGCCCGCTCGGTGCATTCATTCAACCAGCTTTCAATCACCATGTAAAGCCCCATTGTGGAAACACCTGCAAGAAGCCGCAGAATGGCCCACACCGCGGCCGAGGCAAACATCCCGTGCAGCATGACCATGCCCGTGGTCACGGCCGCGAACACGGAAAAAGCCCGGATGTGCCCCACCCGTTCGATGAGCCGGTGATCGTAAATGGAACCGATAATGAGCCCGATGAAATAACACGCCATGATGCCGCCGATGGCCTGGGCGGAAAAATCCGCCAGGGTCAGCTTGAGGCTGAGAAGCGTGTTGAGCAGCCCGACACCCGCCATGAGCATGAAAACAGCGGAAAAAAGAGTGGTAAAGGAAACCAGGGTCGACACCATTTTTCGTATCAATCATCTGAGATAGGACATAAAATCAAGCGGCGTGGCGGGAAATTTCCACTTCAACCCCTTTGGCAACCGCTTCTTCAGCCTTCATTAAGACATGTTTGGTAACTTCCTGAGAAAGATACTATTCACCGCAGTTGTCACAAATATCTGCCGGCACCTGCTTGAACATTACCGCGGTTTCATCTCGATTCAAGACAACGGTCGTAGTCCCCAAAGATGTCGATCCGTTCTTGCAAATAACGCACTTCATGAAGACTCCCTCCTGGTTCTGTAACGATCACTCCAAAGATCAGGGCTTGGAATATAAGTCGTCACAACATAGCAATTGCCGGCCTCGTCGTCCATCCCAATCAGAACGTGAAGCGGGTTGCCTCCTGGAAATCCGCATAATAAGTAAAGCGATTATAAAATCGATAAAGTCTATCGTCCAGCACTATTTAGAATCGTTCAACTTATTTCATATTTTGGCCGTTCGAAGTATATTTATCGTTGATCCGATATTGATGCCTGTATTGATGCTTGATGAACTATACCTTTCTTGTTGACATTTTTTATTACATATGCAAGGAACTTCATCATCAAAAGAAGATTTGCAGTACCCTTGTTGAAATAAAAATAATCAAATCGAAAGGCGCCTGCGGCAGCATCGGAAGGATTGTGCCCTTCACAACCCCCGTCTTTGACCACGGGCATTTCATTTCATTGAACTATCAAAGAACATTGTCAAGGAGCAGACCAATGGAGCTTATAGGCCTTCCGGGCGGAATCTACAAACCCCTTTCTCAACAAGATGTCGACACCATCCACAACGCGGCCCTTCGCATCCTGGAGCAGACCGGCTTCACCTACGAATCCGGCCTCGACGACACGCTCTCCATGCTCGAAGCCGCAGGGGCGTCGGTCGACCGGGCGCGCGCCCGGATTCTGTTTCCGCGCGATCTGGTGACCCGGATGGCGGAAAAGGCGCCGTCTCAGGTCATCCTGTACAGCCGCGACGGGCAAAACGATCTCGATCTCACCGACGACAAGGTCCACTTGGGCACCGGCGGCGCCGCCATACGAATTCTCGATCTTGAAACCGGCGAACCGAGACCTACCGTTTTAAACGATATCTATCAGATCGGTCGCCTGGTCGACAAGCTCGCGCACATCCATTTCTTCGTGCGCTCCTGCATCCCGACCGACATCCCCGAGGAGGCCTATGACGTGAACATGTATTACGCGGGCCTCAAATCCACCGCCAAGCATTTCATGTCGGGCGTGAACAACATCGATGGGCTTCACCGGATCATGGAGATGGCCGCCATGATCGCCGGCGGCATCGACCGGCTCAAGGCCAGGCCCTTCATATCGGTGATCACCTCGTTTGCCATCTCTCCCTTGAAGCTTTGCACCCAGTCGACCAATATCATGCAGGAATGCAACCGCCACATGATTCCCGTGGCGCTCTCGTGCGCCCCGATGGCCGGCTCGACCTCGCCGGTCACCATGGCCGCCACGCTGGCCCAGATCCACGCCGAGCAACTGGCGGGAATCACCATCTGCCAGCTCACCAACCCCGGCGCCCCGCTGCTCTACGGCGGCATCCCCGGCATGGCCAACATGAACACCATGGGGTATCTGGGTGGCGGTGTTGAATGCGGCATGATGAACGCGGCCATTCACCAGATGGCGGCCCGTATCCGGGTGCCCAACTACAATTCCGCCGGCCTCTCGGACGCCAAGATCCCCGACTGCCAAGCCGGATGGGAGAAGGCGATGACCGTGCTTCTGGCCGCGATGGGCGGCTCGAACTACATCCACCATTCGGCCGGAATGCTCGAATCGATGCTTGCGGTGGCTTACGAGCAGTTTGTCATCGACGACGAGATCATCGGGATGGCCATGAAGGTGCTTGCGGGCATCCCTGTCGACGAAGAGCAGCTGGCCCTGGACGTTATCGATCAGGTGGGTCCGGGCGGCAATTTCATGATCTCTGCCCATACCCTGAAGCATATGCGGGGAGCTTATTTCAATGGAAACGGCGTGAGCGACCGCAAGATCGGCGAAAACTGGAAAAAGGACGGCGGCCTGGACGCCCGGGAACGCGGGCGGAACATCGCCCGGAGGATTCTGGCGGCCGCGCCGGTCTCCTGCATCCCGGACGAGATCGACCGGGCCATCCGGGAAAAATTTGATATCCTGCTGCCCCAATGATAACGTGAGGCGATCCATGACGCACGATCCGGCCTAACGAAAACACCGGTTTCGGCTAGGCCTCCTCGACCGCGCGGCCAGGCTTTTTGCAACATGCCGCCGCACACGCATCGATACGCCGCTCAACCGCTGATTCAGGCGAAGTTGTCCATCCATCGTCAGCAGGGAGGAACTCTATGGAAACATGGCACTTTCTAATCGATCAAGCGCCCGAGACCCTGAAGCTGATCTGGCAGCATGCATGGCTGGTGGCCGTCGCCGTCACCATCGCCATCTTTACCGGCGTTCCAATCGGCATCTGGATTACCTTCAATAAACGGGCCGCCGATATTGTCCTCTATATCGCCGGCATCATCATGACGATTCCATCGATTGCGCTGTTCGGTATCATGATTCCGATCCTTTCGGTCTTTGGATACGGCATCGGCACCGTTCCGGCCGTCACGGCGCTGGTCCTCTACTCGCAGCTTCCCATCATCCGCAACACCTATGCCGCGGTCAAGAACGTCGAGCCCAGCATCATCGACGCGGGCACCGGCATGGGCATGACCCGGTTTCAAGTACTCACCAGGGTGCAGGTGCCGATGGCCCTCAGCGTGATTTTTGCAGGCGTCCGGGTGGCCGTGGTCATGTCGATCGGCATCGGCGCCATCGCGGCCTATATCGGCGCCGGCGGCCTCGGCCACTACATCTTCATGGGCATCAACCAGACCTACGACGCCATGATCAACGCCGGCGCCATCTGCGTGGCCGTCATGGCGATCATTACGGATTACATCTTCGGATGGATCGAAAACCGGCTGGTCAGCAAGGGATTGAGGACACAACCATGATACGACTCGAACGTCTCACGAAAATCTATCCAGGCAGCGCCGTTCCGGCCGTCGACAGTGTCAACCTCCATGTTCCCGAAGGGGAAATCTGTATCCTCATCGGCTCGTCCGGATGCGGCAAGACCACCCTCATGCGGATGATCAACCGCCTCGAGCCCATCACCTCCGGTACGATCAGAATCGGCGGCAAAGACGTCACCCACATGGACGTCATCGAACTGCGGCGGGGCATCGGCTACGCGATCCAGCAGATCGGCCTCTTTCCCCATATGACGGTGTTCGAGAACATCACCGTCGTCCCGAAGCTTCTCGGATGGAGCAAAAAACAGATGAGCGACCGGGTCGACGCGCTTCTCTCCATGGTCAACCTGGAGCCGGCCGTCTACCGCAATCGCTACCCGCGCGAGCTTTCCGGCGGCCAGGCCCAGCGCATCGGCGTGGCCCGGGCAATGGCGGCCAACCCGCCGGTCATGCTCATGGACGAGCCCTTCGGCGCGATCGACCCCATCAACCGGGAGGTGCTGCAAGACGAGTTCCTGAGAATCCAGGAGAAGCTCAAGAAGACGATCGTCTTTGTCACCCACGACATCCACGAGGCCGTCAAGATGGGCGACCGCATCGCGCTGCTCGACGCCGGGCGGCTCGTTCAGTACGCCACGCCGGAAGAGCTGCTGACCCGGCCCAAAAACCAGTTCGTCAAGGATTTCGTTGGAGCGGACCGAGCCCTCAAGCGCCTCGACCTTCTCCGGGTCTCGGATGCCATGCTGCAGAATCCGGTCCGGTGCAGCACCACGGACGCCAGCGAAAAGATTCTGCAGCGGATGATCGAAAAGGATCTCAACTATCTCCTGGTCACCGCTCCCGGCAATCGGCTCGTGGGGTATGTCAACGTCGATATGCTGCGGGGCCACAAGGGCGTGATCGGCGACGTGGCCCGACCGATGAGCATCACCGTCCGGCCGGACCAGAACCTCAAGGACGCTCTCAGCAAGATGCTGACCTATGATCTGGGCATCGTCGTGGCGGTGGACGACGACGGGATTCTCAAGGGCGTTCTCAATTCGAGCACCCTCGTGTCGGTCGTCGGCGAAACCTATGACCAGGACGGCGGCCACTGGGGAAACATCACCACCGGCGGGAGGATTCTATGAGAACATTGCCGAAAACCGGCGTGACCGCCCCGAAGAAAACCGGCGGCGGCGCGGCCCGCTTCTGGATGACGCTGGCGTTTCTCCTGACGTTTGCGGCGGGGATCTATTCGGAAAAGCTTGGCTTTCTGCAGTTCACCATGGACAATCCCGATGAAATCTGGATGCTGTTTATAGAACACGTCCAGCTCGTGCTGATCTCGAGCGCCATCTCGATCGGCATCGGACTGCCGACCGGCATCCTGCTCACCCGCGGGTTCATGCGGCGGTATCGCGACTGGATCCTCAACCTTCTGGGCATCTGTCAGACCGTCCCGTCGCTGGCGGTCATCGCCATTGCCATGACCTACCTGGGGATCGGCAAGAAAACCGCCATCTTCGCCCTCGTCGTCTACGGTCTTCTGCCGATCATCCGCAACAGCGTGGCCGGCCTGGCGGGCATCAACCCCGTCATCCTCGACGCCGGCAGGGGCATGGGCATGACGCCGGCGCAACTCCTCTTCCGGGTCGAGCTGCCCAACGCCATGTACATCATCCTCACCGGCATCCGGATCTCCACGGTCATCAACGTCGGCACGGCAGCGATGAGCTTTCTCGTCGGCGGCGGCGGTCTGGGCGATCTGATCTTCAGCGGCATCGCCATGGTGGATGCCGGCTACATGCTGGCCGGAGCGGTTCCCACGGCCCTTCTGGCGATCTTCATGAACTGGTTTATCGGAAAACTGGAAGGCTGGATCGTCAGCGACGGGCTGGTCTACGAACAGTGATCGTTATCCCGCATGACGATATACCGGCATAACGCCATTCAACCACCCACAACAACAGGATCAAAGGAGAATGAAGCGCATGAAAAAGATGACATGGAAGATTGTCGCAGCAATGATGATCACGGTGTTCACCCTGGCCGGCACAGGATTTTCCCAGGAAAAGAAGATGGTCGTCGGCTCCAAGAATTTTACGGAACAGCGGATCCTGGGGCAGCTCATCATCGCCCTGCTTCAGAAAAACGGCTTTGAAACGGTCGACAAAACCGGCCTGGGCGGCACCCTCGTCGCCCGGCAGGCTCTCGAAAACGGACAGATCGACATCTACATGGCCTATACCGGTACGATCCTGGTGACCGTGCTCAAGGCAAAAGAGGCCATCACCGATCCCCAGGAATGCTACGATACCGTCAAGAAGATGGATCTGGAGAAAAACGGCATCGTCTGGCTGCCCCGGATGCCGTTCAACAACACCTACTGCCTCATGATGCGCGAAGACGACGCGGCGAAAAAAGGCATCAAGACCCTCTCGGATCTGGCCGCCTATGTCAAGGCGCATCCGGGGGAAATCACCTTCGGCACCAACGAGGAGTTCTACGCCCGGCCCGACGGCTACAAGCCACTTCAGAAGAAGTACGATTTCAAGTTCAGCCGCGACCAGATCAAGAAGATGACCCCCGGCCTCCTGTACAAGGCCCTCGATGACGGACAGGTCGACGTGGCCATGGGATTCGCCACCGACGGCCGCATCAAGAGCATGGGGCTTCTGGTGCTGGAGGACGACAAGAACTTCTTCCCGGTTTACAACCCCGCACCGGTCGTGCAGAAGAAGACCGCCGAGAAATATCCGGAACTGGCGACCATCTTTGAGGGCCTCGCCGAAAAGCTCGACACCGCGGCCATGACCGAGATGAACTACCAGGTCGACGGCGAGCACAAATCGGTCGAGGAGGTCGCAGACACCTGGCTGAAAAGCGTCGGGCTGATTTAACCGTTCCACCGGCAGACCGGCGTCCGGAAGCCGGCCGCATCGCTTCCGGACGTCTCCATGCCTGCAACACCGCACACTCTTTGGAAGACGCCGTATGGAAGAGATAAAAAAGTCGTTCACCGATCACGTCATCCGGTTTATCACCCAGACCCGATGGCCCGATCTGCCCGAAGCGGTCCGCCGTCAGGCAAAACGGTGCCTTCTGGACGCTTTGGGAGCCATGATCGCCGGCATGGAAACCCCCGTCGGCGACATCATGACCGAAATGGCCACGGAGCAGTACCCGGGCAGCCAGGCATCCATCCTGGTCAAAAACCGGCGGGCCTCTCTCGTCGGCGCGGCCCTGGCCAACGGTTTTGCGGGCAACGCCCTCGATATCGACGACGGTTACCGGATGATCAAGGGGCATCCGGGCGCCTGCGTCCTTCCCGTGCTGCTCGCCGTCGGGGAATCTACGGGTTGTTCCGGGGAAGAATTTCTCACGGCCCTGGTCATTGGCTATGAAGTCGGCATTCGCGCGGGTCTGATCCGCCACGCCACATATGCCGCCTATCATTCGTCCGGGTCGTGGGGCGCGGTGGCCGGGGCGGCCGCCGGCGGGAGGCTGGCGGGCCTTTCTCCCGAGGCCCTTTGGCATGCCATGGGATCGGCGGAATATCACGCCCCGATCGCTCCCATGATGAAGGGCATCGCGACACCCTCCATGGGCAAGGACAGCATCGGCTGGGGCTGCATGGTGGCGGTGAACGCCGTTCTCATGGCGCAAAAAGGGTTCACGGGCATCCGTCCGCTGTTCGACGACACGCCCGAACCGGCATGGATCGAGAGCTTGGGCGCCGCCTATGAAATGATGAACCTCTATTTCAAGCCTTACGCCGCATGCCGGTGGGCACAGCCGGCCGTCGCGGGCGTGATGGAGATCATGCGCCACGAAAATCTCGCCGCGGGCGACATCGCGAGCATTCGGGTGGCCACCTTCGCGGAGGCGGCCGCCCTCAGCCAGGCAGCGCCGGAGAATACCGAAGACGCCCAGTACAACATGTGCTTCCCTATCGCCGCGGCCGCCATCGACGGAGAGGTCGGCCCCCGGCAGGTCCTTCCGCCCCGCCTCTACGACCGGGATATCCGCCGGATGATGGAAAGGATTGCCGTAACGACCGAAGATCGCTTCCAGCAGGCGTTTCCGGCCAAAGCGCTTGCCGAGGTGGCCATCGAAACCACGGACGGACGGCATTTTGCATCCGGAACGCGGTCGGCCATATGGGATCCGTCAAGCACCCTGCCCTCCGACGAAGAGCTTTCGGCGAAATTCCGGTGGCTCGCAGGGCCGGTGATCGGTGCGGAGCGGACCAGGACAGTCGCATCGATGATCCGGAACTTTGACCAGGCCGAACGTATATCCACGCTCATCGACGCATGCCGGAAGGCGGAGTAACCGGATGGAGCTGCAATTCCGGATCCTGGAGCGCCGTTTCGGAGAGGATGAAAGCGGACTTACCGTAGGACTTGCCAATATCCATGCCCACGTTCCGGATATCGACATAAACCGTCAAAAGATCCACGCGGCGCTGAAGATATTCAAGCAAAAAAAAGTGAACCTCGCGGTGTTTCCGGAATATGCCGTCTCGGGATATTTCTGGGACGATCCGGCGGCATGCCGCGCGCATATGGCGCGTGCCCTGCTGGACAACCAGATGGATTGGATCAAGGCGGCGCTTTGCCCGCTGCTGGACGATCATCTTCAATATCTCGTCATCAACGGACTTCGGAGAAATCCGCTGCCCGGAAACCTTCCCTATCTGAACACCACCGTGGCGGTGTCCCGGGACTTCGAGACCCCGGTCCCCGGCATCTGCTACGATAAAATCTTTCTCCCCGGCATCGAAAAAACCTGTATCGCGTCCGGACGGGAGAACCGCCTCGTTCTGCAAACGCCGTGGGGCCGGTTCGGCTTCATCACCTGCTACGATCTCTGCTTCCCGCCGCTTCTCACCGATTATGCCTACCGGCTCGGGGTCGACGGCCTGATCGTATCATCCTCGTGGCGGTCGGGTCCGGTGCGCGCCTATCCGGGCCTCGGCCTGCGGGCCGAACGTTACTACGGCTTTCAGTGGGATACCTTTCTACCGGCCGCGGCCGCGGCATACCAGATCTGGGTGATCGCCTGCAACGCGGTGGGCGCTCATCCCGTCAGCGGCGAAGGCTTCTGGGGAGGGTCGGGAATATATGCGCCGTCGGGCGTCACGCTGGTGTCGGGCAGCCGGCGGGAGGAGGAGCTGGTCATCGTCCACCATCTTCCCATTGCAGGCGAAAGGGCGTTCGAGAAAGCGGATTTCGACTATCCGGCGGATTTCCGGGCGGCGATGGGCCGTGAACCGTAAGCGGTCGATACGCACCCATCGGCGGTGCTATCCGTCGAACACCTCCAGGTTGAACAGGGTGTCGTTCTCGCGGTAGGACTGTTCGAGCTTTTCCTGGTGAGCCTTCAGCTCCTCGCCGTAAAGCCCGGAAAGCTCGAGGACGACATAGTTGAGAAGGCAGGTGAGGCTGGCGGTGCTGCCGAAAACCGGGATATGTTTCGACGGGGCGACCAGCACGTGTCGGGCAAAGCCGTTGACGGGGCATAAAGAGCTGTCCGAGATGACGACGAGGGTATGTCCCATCCGCCGGACATGCTTGGCGATGCGGATAAGTTCAGTGGGATACCTGGAGGTGGCGATCAGCACGACGAGGCTTCCGGCCGGAGCGATGGTCAGCCGGTCGATGCTGGTCGAATCGCTCCCTTTCAGGATCTGGATGTTCTCCCGGATCTTGGTGAGCTGCCAGCCGAAGTAATACGCCTGGGTGTAGGAAAGCCGCGATCCCACGACATAGACGCCGGCGCTTTCATGAATGATCGACACCACGGCGCGGATCGTTTCAATGTCCATGGTACGATACATCTGTTTGAGATTGTCGATCTCTTTGAAGACCTCGTGCCGGAACCGGTCGGCGCCCGGCTCTCCCATGACGGTCAGATCCACACGGTCGACCAGTGTCATTTCGGTATCGACCAGATCCCGCAGGGCCTGCTGGAAATTGCTGTAACCGTCAAACCCCACCTGAACGACGAATCTTACCACCGTGGCCTCGCTGACATGACAGGCCCTGGCCAGCTCCTTGGTTGTCATGAACACCACTTTTCTCGGATTGGACAAAATAAAATCGCTCAAAATACGTCCTTTGGGCGTGAGAGAGGGGTGGCTTTCGGTTATTTTCTTCAGAAGGGGGTGCTCCTGGAGCTTGACCATAATATTCCTTTCACGATGCAAGATTCATAATCATCTGAATACGTCCTATCTAACGGCTCTCCGGTGAATTTTCAATGGTAAAATGACACGGTGCCGCTTTCCCGGCAAAAATGATATTTTCTGAACCAATAATGATTTTAATTCATCTTTTGCATTTCCCTCTTTCATCCGCCGCATGCCCCACACGACGGATATATGAGAACTTGATTCCTGAGAGGGAATCGATTATTCTTCTTTGATTCGGGCGCAAACCGTAAAGGGTGTTCAGATCCAGGCCCGGAAAAAAAGCAAATCTCAAAAAGGCACATCTCCATGACACCCGAGTCCATGACATTTTCAGGAGTTCTCGCCCGGACGGTTCTCGATTCGCTGTCGGCCCATATCGCCATTATCGATCAAAAAGGTATCATTCTAGAGACCAATCAGGCATGGCGCGGCTACGCGCGGCAGAACCACCTCGAAGGCGATACGGATTCCATCGGCACCAACTACCTGGAGGTGTGCGAGAACGCGAAGGGCGAAGAAGCGAAAGACGCCGCCCGCGTGGCCGACGGGATACGGCTGGTCATCGCCGGTGAGGCCAGGGAGTTTCTCTACGACTATCCCTGCCATTCCCCCGAAGGCAAACACTGGTATTACATGCGCGCCGTCCGCATGTTCTACGACGGGCCGGTCCGCGTCGTCATCAGCCATGAAGACATCACCGATCTGAAGCTTGCGGAAGAAGCGCTGAAAGAAAGAGAAATCCTGCTGCGGGATCAGAAGCAAAGCCTCGAGGAGATCAATGTCGCCCTCAAGGTCCTGTTGAAACAGCGGGAGGCCGACAAGCGCGAATTGGAGCAGAAGGTTCTGGGCAACATGAAAGAGCTGATCTTTCCCTACGTCGAAAAGCTGAAAAAGTCCGGGCTCAAAGCCGGCGAGCGCACCATCGTGGACATCATCGATGCGCATCTCAAAGACATCATCTCCCCATTTCTGCAGCGCATGTCCGCGGCCAATATTTTTCTCACCCCCCAGGAGATTCAGGTGGCTTCGCTGGTAAAAGACGGAAAAACCAGCAAGGAAATCGCGGATCTTCTCAACATCGCCGACACCACCGTTCATTTTCACCGCAGAAATCTCCGGATCAAGTTCGGGCTCGACAACCGTAAAACCAATCTGAGAACCTACCTTCTTTCCCTCTCCTGAACCGGCATCCAATTCTATTTGGAAAGCATCTTTTTCTATAACAGGTTATAACAGGTTTAACCCCTCTTTTACTCCATAAACAACTCCTCTTGAGAACAAACGGCCGGTGCTTTAAGTTCTTGCTGTCGAGAATGACAAACAACGATCAACCGCGAAAGGTGGAACATATGGACCTGATCACCAGCGACGCCGTTGCAGACGTCAAATTCACATTGAACTGGACAAGCAGGGAGGCGCGGCACACGGAAATCTACCGGGCGCCCTCGCTCAACCTGTGGCGGGACATCCTGCCGCCGGAGTTGATGGATGGGCTGATGGGAAGTGCCGCGGGAGATGCCAAGGAATTGGAGATTGGAAACCGGCTTCCCCCCTACCGGACGGATGCCGCCCTCACCCTGAACCGCTCGCGCCTGAGCGACAGGGCCCCGTCCTTTCCCCGGCCGGGCCGATTTTATCCGAAAGGATTCCTTAAAAATATCCGAAACGTATTTCCGCAGAACATAGAACCGTTTCGATGCATCGATGTCGACGACGGCCGACTTGCGGTGGATCTGAACCACCCCCTGGCCGGCAGGCCGGCACGGTTGACGGCCGCGGTAATGGCGGTCGACAGCAAGAATATCGAGCGGGGCGGAACGGCGACGGACTGGGTGGAAACCATCAGCGAGGGGCCCGGGATGCAGGCGCGGTGGTCGGGCCGTCCCACCGATTTTTTTTCGGACGATCCGTTCGCGCGGGATGACGAAACGCCGGACATCAGGTTCTACACCAATCCCCGTTTCGTGCAGCATCTCGATGCCGCCGCCGTCGACGGGGTCAAAGCCCTGTATGGAAGGCACCTCGCAGGCAACATGCACGTTCTGGACCTCATGAGCAGCTGGACCTCGCATATTCCAGACGGCATCGCACTCGGGCGGCTCAGCGGACTGGGGATGAACATGGCCGAGCTGGAACAAAACAGCGCTCTGTCCGACCGGCTCGTTCATGATCTGAACAAAAATCCCGAGCTGCCCTACCCAAGCGCCGCCTTCGATACTATCTTATGCACGGTTTCCGTTGAATACCTGACCCGGCCGCATGCGGTGTTCGAAGAAATGGCAAGGGTTCTCAAGCCCGGCGGCACTGCCGTGATCACATTTTCAAATCGCTGGTTTCCGCCGAAAGCGGTCCGCATCTGGAAGGAGCTGCACGAATTCGAGCGCATGGGGCTGGTTCTCGAATATTTTGCGCGCTCAGGTAAATTTCAGAACCTGGAAACCTTTTCCATGCGCGGGCTTCCCCGTCCGTGGGACGACAAATACTTTCCGCAATTGCGCTATTCCGATCCGGTATATGCCGTTTGGGGACAAAAGATGACGGAACACTGACTGTAGTAACGCCGACTGACAGAAAGGATGCAGCAATGACATTAGAAGCTTATTTCGAAGGGAAAAAAGGATTAGGCGTGTTATCGACCGCCGATGCCGACGGCAGGGTAAACGCGGCGGTCTTTTCAAGACCGCATGTCATGGATGACGGAACGGTGGCCTTCATCATGTGGGACCGCCTCACCCACAGCAACCTCGGCGCCAATCCGCACGCCGTTTTTCTGTTCCGTGAAGACGGCGGCGGTTACCGGGGCAAACGGCTCTATCTTACCAAAACCCGCGAAGAGGAGGATACGGAGCTGCTTCATACCCTGCGAAGGAAGAGCCCGTCGCCTGTAAAAGATGCCAGCGAATCTAAATTTCTGGTGTTTTTCGAAATAACCCAGGAGTTGCCGCTCATCGGCCCCGGGGAGGACTGACAGCCCGCCATTTTTCCAGATGCGTATCGATATAGCGGATGATGGCCCGATGCTCGTCGGCTCCCCGTCTCCGCACCCACATAGGTTCCCCGAAGCTGAAATACACCCGTTTGGCCGGATCGATCCGGCCAAAATCTTTGAGGTGCCTCCCGTTTCCCCAGGCATCGGTCTTCAATGCCAGGGGAACGATGGGGACACCGGCGCGGTGGGCGAGTTTGACCCCGATGGAGTTGAACTGCGATGGATCGAAGAACCGGGTGCGGGTGTTCTGGGGAAAGACGATGATGGAGATTCCTCGTTTCAATCGGATCGACCCTTCATCGAGAACGGTTTTGAAATCCCTGCGGGGATGCGTCCGGGTGACGGAGATGGGATCGCGGGATTTCAGAACATGGCTGAAAAACGGATATCTGAGCAAACTCTCCTTCACGACGAACGTCACCGGACGGATGGGCTGGACAATGCCCGGTAGAATGCTCGTTTCCAGAACGCTCATGTGGTTGCCGATGATGACGCAGGGCGTATGGAGGCGTTTTAGGTGTTCGAGGCCGGTAATTTCCAGTGTGATGCCGACACGCTCCAGGGCGCTTCTTGTTTCCACGCTGCTCGTCGCCCAGGCGGTGCCGTCATAGACCGACCGTCTCGCCTTGAGACTTGCCCGGAAAACGATGGAGATGAACCGGCCGTAAAACGAAAGATCGGGAAACGTCCGATCGAAAGGCCCGACCGCGATCGGCGGGGATCGATAGGGCGAGTCCAATTGTTTAAACGGTTTCATGACGCATGCATCTTCCGATCATTCTGTGTCGACCTATTCCGACATTTTCCCCGCGGCATCCGGATCAAACCTCAGCTCTTCGAGGTTCACGTTTTTCAAAACCGCCTCGATTTCTTCCACGGGTATTGCGGGCAGCGACTTTCGGTCGGGGCGCAGACCCCTGGCGTCTCTGAGATAGACATGAACGATCTCTTTCGGACCGAGGCGGGTATTCCAGTGAATCAGTACCCGGATGCACCGGGGGAGGCCATGCGGAACCGCCATTTCATGACCGCACAGCAAGGCGGCGTCATACCATCCCAGCTGGCGGGCGGCGAGCGCCGGATAGGTGGCGTCGAGATCGGGCGTCGTCGTGAAATAGGCGCTCGCGACATCCTCCGGCATAATACCGTTGGCCCGGATAATAATGAACAGCATCTCCCGGGTCGCCGCCAGTATGGCATCGCTCGTGTTTTCCGTGACCGTGGTGGCTCCCCGGACGCCGCGGCACAATACCGGCCTGGTATGATCCGGAAAAATCGGTCCATCCGCGCGCATCGGCGCTGCTCCTTTCCAAAGAGATATTTTCCTATTCCCCGCCGCCGACCACAAAACCCTTGGGCGTCAGGCCGGTCGACGACGGGGTCCCGGCGATCTGGGCCAGATAGATATCCCCCAGCTTTTGAATATGATCGTTGACGTTGTCGAAATAGTTGTAGTGGATCTGCTCCTCGTCGATAGTGGTTTCAAACAGTTTCATACTGATGCTGTCGCCGTTTTCGCGGCACACGAGAAGGAACTGGTTATAGATATCGATGGTGTTGTCCTCGAGCTCGGCATCGAACGAAAAGACCGACTGGACCTGCTGGCCCTTCTCGACCTTCTCCTCATACACCGTGACGGGCTCGCCGCCCAACTCCTTGATGCGCTCGGCGAAATTTTCCGCATGGCGCATCTCGTCGATGGCGATCAGTTTGATCTTGGCGGCCATGTCTCCGTAGTCCATGTCGTCTAAGTTATAATGCTGATTCATATACTGATGAATCGCGAAAAGCTCCATCGCCCGGGCCTTGTTCAATACCTCGATGACCTTGCTGCGCCTTTCTTCCCTGGTGTTTTTCATCGATGTCTCCATCGCTCTTTCCATGATCGCTCTCCTTTATCGTTGTTGTTTGAAGCAGGCGGCGCAACATCGTGTGACGGTGCCGCGGCCGGCTCATGCAGTTGCCGGTGTCAGACGCTCTTCGCACCACGCCTTCGCTCCCTCCAGCCTCTCAGCTTGAAGAAACCGACGGCAACGGCGGCTGCAAGGAGCAGAATGACCAGGATATTGAACACGGGAAAATGAGTATAATCCCGATCAACCAATTTGAGGTTAACCACATTGGGAAACATCGAAAAGATGTGAATCCTCCAGCCGTAATATTTCACGAGAACCCAGGGTTTGGAAGGGTCGGTGGCAAACGACTGGGCCTGGGCCGTCAGATCGGCGCTGTTGAACTTGAAATAAGGCGGCCATCCCCATCCGGTGTCTTCATTCCGGAACACCATGGTTTTTCCATTGCGGGAAAGGGTGTTGATGAATCTCACATCATAGGTCTGGAGGGGATTTCCAGAATCGCTCTTACCGGTATCCTTGTTGACAAAACCGCCGGACGTGCGGTCGGCGCGCTTCACATCGGTGCCGGTAATCTGAACGACCGCGGTATGGGGCAGGTTGTAATGGAGAAACAGGGCAATCGCCAGCAAGACAAGCACGGCAATCAGGAGTTTCACTTTCTGGACGGCGCTCACGGCGGCTCCTTTTCGAAAATAACGGCTGATGGATACAGTGTATGTGGATATTGCAGAGGTCTTGTCCGATCAAACAGGATAAAACTTATCACCATATGGATCTTGTCAATATCCATGATAGTGATCCGTTTCATCGGCTCCGGGCAGACCTCTCATCAAAATGACTTTCAGGATAAACTTTCAGATAAAGATTTCAGTCTGCGAGGCAGTCGTATATAAGTCCATATGTCAACGAGCGATAACGCAGTCCAACATCTTTATCGGGAAGACTATAGCACGAATGGGGATAAATGTCATCCTGCCTGTGACACGTGGGCACCCGACACATTTTTGCCTTTGGGGATCGCGTTTGCACATATTCCTTGACATCAAATTTTCAAAGCAGATATAAAAATTTCTATATCCTTAAAATTATATATCTTATATCCTAATTATCAGTATCCGTAAACGAAAAGGCTTTGCGCGGATCGCAACCATCAAGCGGCGACGTCACTGCCGTTCAATCTATGTTCCTCTGGAGAGTGTCGCACATGTTCTTCGTGAAAAACCGTCATCCGAACAAACGGATGCGGATATTGTTCATACCGTTATATCTTAGCCTTGCCATGGCTCCGGCTCTCCGGGCCGGAGATATTGAAAGCATCAGAAACAGCGGTGTGCTGCGCCACCTGGGCATTCCTTATGCCAATTTCGTCCGGGAAACAGTCAATGGCGTGGATGGGCTGGATGTCGAATTGATGCAGCTTTTCGCAGCGCATCTCGGTGTAAAATATCAGTATGTCAAAACCTGCTGGTCAGATGTCTTTTCAGACATTACCGGCCGACGCTGTATCGTCGAAAATGGTCGGATCAGGACATCGGCCGATGCGGATATGGAGATCAGGGGAGACATCGTCGCCAACGGTCTTACGATTTTGCCGTACCGCAAAGAGATTGTCGATTATTCCACCCCAACCTTTCCCACCGGCGTCTGGCTTGCCGCCAGAGCGAAATCTTCCCTGAAGCCGATCACGCCTTCCGGCAACGTTGCCGAAGATATTGCCCATACCAAAATGCTTCTTCGGGAAAAATCGGTGCTTTCGATGAGAGGAACATGCCTTGATCCGTCTTTGTATGATCTGGATACAACCGGCGCCACCATTCTTTTCTTCACAGAGAGTGAGAATCTGAATGAACTTGCGCCGGCCGTCATCCGGGGCGTGGCGGAAACAACCCTGCTCGATATTCCCGATGCCCTGGTGGCCATTCAGAAATGGCCGGGTGATCTTAAAATCATCGGACCGGTATCACAAAATCAGGTGATGGGCGTGGCCGTTTCGAAAACATCACCCGGCCTGCTGCATGAATTCAATCGGTTTTTCGAACAGATATGGAAAAATGGAACCTACAAAGCCCTGGTGACAAAATATTATCCTTCGGTCTATTTGTATCTAGGAGATTTTTTCGATAAAAAATAAAGGATTATAAGTAAACAGAAGATGGATAGACAAACCTTGGTTTCAGGTTTGTCGGCATTCCGTCTCCGAGGAGTTGGTTATGATTGTCTCTTTTTTTGTCAGCGCGTCATTTGCCCATCGATCACATGGACCAACGTTACCGGTTGTCCTGGTTATCACCATATTCTTTTCTTTGATGACAATCGGTCAGCCTTATGCCTGCGCGGCCGACCTTGAAGATATTCTGAAGGCCGGCAGGCTTCGCCATCTTGGCATTCCCTATGCCAACTTTGTCACAAAAGACAAATCGGGCCTCGATGTGGAGTTGATGCAGGCCTTCAGCCGATATCTGGGGGTGAAGTATGAGTTCGTGGAAAGCAACTGGCAAAACATCATCCCGGATCTTACCGGCGCCGTTGTGAAGCCGTGTGGGGAGGATGTGGTCATCGAAGGAAAAGCGCCCGCTAAAGGAGACGTCATCGCCACCGGTTTCACCATTCTGCCGTGGCGGAAGAAAATCATCGACTTCTCTGAAACGACCTTTCCCAGCGGCGTATGGCTGATCGCACGAAGCGACGCCCCGATAGCGCCTATTGCACCGACGGGAAATATTGAAACCGATATCATGGCGGTAAAAGCCGGTATGAAGGGAACATCGGTGCTGACATTGAAAGACAGCTGCCTCGATCCCGATCTCTATCATCTCAAGGAGACCGGCGCCGACATCCGGCTGTTTCCCATGGACAAGGGCCTGGACGAGATGATTCCCTCGGTTCTGGCCCAGATGGCCGACGCCACATTGATGGACGTCCCGGTTGCGCTCGTCGGTCTCTCCACCTGGCCCGGCAAAATCAAGGTCATCGGTCCCATTTCCGAAAACCAGGAAATGGCGGTCGCGTTTTCAAAGTCGTCTCCTCTTCTGCGGAAAAAATTCTCCGATTTTTTCAAAAAATTCAAGGAGAGTGGAAAATACCGGGCGATCGTCAGCAAATATTATCCTTCGGTTTTCATATATTATCCCGGCTTCCTACATTAGGCGTTCAGCCCCTTCAGAGGGTTTTCACATGAGAAATTCACCAGGGCCCAGCGAGATCGCCGCCGACAGAAAGATGCCTATGGCGCTGTTTTGCGGAGCTTTGATACTCGTCATATTCATCGGTTACCTGTTATATTTCAATTTCAGGAATCACAACGCCCTTGTCGCTTCATCGCTCAGAAGTTTTCAGCTGGATGTCGAGAAGCATTCGGCGTCTATGGGGTATTTCTTTATCGAACGGAAATACGATATCCGTGCACTCGCCGCATCGCAGGAAATCCTCTCTTACTACACGAACAAAGACATGGGAATGTCCGAGGCATACGGACTCAAGGTCAATCTATTCCTGATCAGCGATCTCATGAATAAAATCGTTGATGAAAAGATCATCGACAAGGATCCGGTGTATCTGCAGCTGACACTGGCCGACATGGATGGAAAGATACTTGTCAATGCCGGCCCCCATACAGACGGCCGGGTGGAAGAATATGAAAAGGTTCCCCAATACAGAAGCAGTGAGCCGGTTTTTCGATTCGGAAAATCCGGTTCCACCGCGTTTCTCAAGCTGTCGACCCCCGTTTTTTATAAAAACAGAGTCGTTGGGCAGGTCATTACAACGTTGAATCTGAAGACCCTGTATGACCACTTCATGGGAAATCATGCACACATTGCTTCAAAAGGATTCGTTCTCACCGATGAAAACGGCACCCTTCTGTGCGCTGCAGAGGACGCCCATTGTACCGCGACGGTCGATCTGTCCCCGACCAGGGCCGTCGTCGTCAATGACAGTGAAGACTTTTTCTATATCCGCCCCGATGATCATTCCCCGGAAATCGTCATGTTTACCCGGATGCTCATCCCTTCTTCACCCCTGTATTTATCGGCCTGGGTCAGAAAAAAAGAGATCTTTGGTACCCTCGCCCCGTGGCAGATCTATCTTTCCGGCGCCTTTTTCGCCTTCGTGATGTTGATCGGCCTTGGTTTGCTGCTGCGATTCAGTTTCAAAAACAGCCTCCTTCGGGCCCGTTATGAAGCATCGGAAAAACAGCAGCAGCTTCTTGAGATTAAAAACCGGCAGCTCAATGAAGAAATCCATCTGAGAGAGACGGCGGAAAAAAACCTTGAAATCCAAAAAAGTGTCCGCATCCGCTCGGATCGCCTGAGGTCCCTCGGAGAGATGGCCGCGGGAATCGCCCACGAACTCAACCAGCCCCTCACCGGCATACGAGGGTTGTCTGAATTGATTCAATTCGGCATCACCAACCACTCGATCGGAGAAAACAAGATATCTGAAATCGTCTCGCGGATCCTCGGGCAGACCGACCGCATGGTGCATATCATCAACCATGTGCGACTTTTTGCGCGTGAAGCGGGCAACACCGATTCATTCCCGATCGATCTGAACAAGACAATCGCCTCGGCGATGACGCTTCTTTCGGCCCAGTTTACATCCCACGGTCTCACCATCACCGAAGATATGGCACCCTCTTCGCTGGTGATCAAGGCAAATCCCTATTCTCTGGAAGAGGTCATTATCAATATCATGAACAACGCCCGCCATGCGGTGGAAAGTAAAAAGGAAGCCGCGGGCAGGGATTTCAAACCGGTCATCGGCATCAAAACCACCCGGATTAACGGCAGCAACGGTGACGACGGCAGGGTGGTCCTCGAAATCAGCGATAACGGTTCGGGAATGACCAGGGAAACAGCCGAAAAAATATTCAACCCGTTTTTTACGACCAAAGACCCGCTCAAAGGGACCGGCCTTGGATTATCCATCTGCAAATCGATTGTCGAGTCCTACGGCGGCCGGATCGATTTTTCAACGAAAGAAGACGAGGGAACCACATTCAAAATATCCTTCAGATGCTCTGCCGCCGAAATGTCGGGCGATTCGGAGCTTCCAGCGATGAAGACGCCTAAACTGTCAACGTGACAGCCCGCATTCCGGTTTCAAACCGAAAGGAATCAGCCGTGGAGTCTTTAAGAATTTTACTGATCGATGATGAAGCGATCATCAGAGAGATATTGAGCGAACTGTTGACCATGGTTGGACATGAAATCGACACCGCTGCGAACGGCCTTGAAGGCCTGGAAAAACTGCGGCAGAAAATCTACCACGTCGTTTTTGTCGACAATCGAATGCCGGTGATGGACGGAATGGAGTTCTTGAAACACGCACTGTCGCAATGTAACGATTCACACCCCCCAAGCAAAAATT
>AMWB02076528.1_pt1 | contig 56114 bp, 38 predicted proteins | sample 200311 | NCBI WGS metagenome assembly AMWB02 (sample SAMN02737377, study PRJNA173069) | bioreactor metagenome | biome: anode biofilm in microbial fuel cells | place: USA: California | collected 2010-12-16 | reverse complement strand
TCTTTATCGATGAAATCGACGCCGTCGGGCGGCACCGTGGCGCCGGGCTGGGGGGCGGTCACGACGAGCGCGAGCAGACGCTGAACCAGTTGCTGGTGGAAATGGATGGTTTCGAGTCCAACGATGGCGTCATCCTGATCGCCGCCACCAACCGCCCGGATGTTCTCGATCCCGCGCTTCTGCGGCCGGGCCGGTTCGACCGCCAGATCGTGGTGGCGACACCAGATGTGAAGGGGCGTGAAGGGATTCTGAAAGTCCATGTCCGCAAGATCAAGACCTCATCGGATGTCGATCTGACCATCCTGGCCCGCGGCACGCCCGGGATGTCCGGCGCCGATCTGGCCAATATGGTGAACGAGGCGGCGCTCCTGGCCTCCCGCAAGAACCGCGAAGCGGTCACCATGGAGGATTTCGAGGAAGCCAAGGACAAGGTCATGATGGGCGCCGAGCGGCGCTCGCTGGTGATCACCGAGGATGAGAAAAAGGTGATCGCGTACCACGAGGCGGGGCACGCGCTGGTCTCCAAGTTCATGCCGAAGGCGGACCCCATTCACAAGGTGACCATTATCCCGCGCGGTCTGGCGCTGGGCGTGACCCAGTCGCTGCCGGTGGACGAGCGCCACACCTATCCGAAAGACTATCTTGAGACAATGCTCGCCGTGTTTATGGGCGGACGAGTCGCTGAGCTCCTGGTGTTCGGCCAGCTCGACACCGGCGCCGGCAACGATCTGGAGCGGGCCACCAAGCTGGCGCGCAAGATGGTCTGCAACTGGGGGATGTCGGACCGGCTCGGACCGGTGACCTTCGGCAAGACCGAAGAGCATATTTTCCTGGGGCGCGAGATCGCTCAGCATTCGGACTATTCCGAATCGACCGCGTTGATTATCGACCAGGAGATTCGAGCGTTTGTCGATGCCGCCGAGGCCTCGGCGCGCCGGATTCTGACCGAAAATACGGACAAACTGCATAGTCTGGCCAAGGCGCTTCTGGAGCGGGAAATTATCGACGGTCGCGAAGTCGATGAAATTATCGGGCGGACCTCGGGCGACGTGGAACCGGTGCCGACCCCGGTCCCGAGTCCGCAGTAGGCGGCCGTGGCAGTCGATCAGGCCAAAATCAAGAAGGGCGTGAAGCTGATCCTGGAAGGGATCGGCGAGAAGCCGACCCGCGAGGGATTGCGCCGGACACCGGAGCGGATCGCCGAGTTTTACGACGAGGTGCTGTCCGGGATGTCCAAAGACGCCTCGATCGAACTGCGCCACTACACCACGAAGAACAAAGACGAGATGGTTATCCTCCGGGACATCTCGTTTTTTTCGTTATGCGAACATCACCTGCTGCCGTTTTTCGGCAATGTCCATATCGCCTATATCCCGCAGAAGAACAAAATGGTGGGGTTCTCCAGCATGATGCTGGTGATCGATATCCTCTCCAAGCGCTTGCAGGTGCAGGAGCGGATGACCTCCGAGATCGCCGACTCGATCGTCGAGGCGCTCGGCGCCAAGGGGGTGCTGGTGGTGGTGGAGGCGGAACATCTGTGCCTCACCATGCGGGGGATCAAGAAGCCCGGCAGCAAGATTATCACCTCGGCGATTCGCGGCATGATGCGCCGCACCGCCACCCGCTCCGAGGCCCTCGCCCTGATCGAAGGCGCGAAGTAGGCCGTCGCTCAACTGATTCTGAATACACCAAGCTCAGTAGGTCGAAACCCCTGCCCGCGAAGCGGGTGGCCGCCGAAGGCGGACAGGTTTCGACATCCTGCTTGCCCAATCACGGTGCCTGTGGTTACCTTCCCTCCAAAGCACGCAGAGGCGTAGAAGAACCGATGATACCCAGCCAGCCCCCAGACCGTCTCCGAATCGCTTCCGGACGAATTGTCTCCTTCGAGCGACCGCTCGTCATGGGGATTCTCAATATTACCCCGGATTCGTTCTCCGATCCCGGTCGGTTCGTCGATCTCGACAAGGCGGTATCCCACGGGCTCGACATGGCACGCCATGGCGCGGACCTGCTCGATATCGGCGGCGAATCGAGCCGTCCGGGCGCGGAACCGGTCTCGGCCGAGGTGGAGATGGCGCGGGTGATTCCGGTGATCGACCGGCTGCGCAAAGCCGGAGCGCCGCCGATCTCGATCGACACCTACAAAGCGACCACCGCCGAGGCGGCGCTGGCGGCCGGCGCGGAGATTATCAACGATATCTCGGCGCTGCGATTCGACGACCAGATGGGCCCGCTGGTCGCTCGCACCCGGGTGCCGGTCATTCTGATGCACATGCTCGGGACCCCTCGCGATATGCAGAAGAACCCGAAATACGATGACTGCGTGGAAGAGATTGCATCGTTCTTCGAGGAGCGGATACGGTTCGCCACGATCTGCGGAATCAAGCGCTCGCAAATCGTACTGGACCCCGGGATCGGGTTCGGCAAGCGGCTGGAGGACAATCTGAGCATCTTGAGGGGGCTGAAACGGCTCACCAAATTCGGCCTGCCGATTCTTGTGGGAGCGTCACGAAAGTCGTTTATTGGGGCATTGACCGGGGCCGTCGAACCCTCGGCGCGGCTAGGCGGCTCGATTGCCGTTGCACTTTCGGCCGTTGGGAGCGGTGCGCAGATTTTCCGCGTGCATGATGTCCCTGAGACCGTCCAAGCGCTAAAGATGCATGAAGCAATGAAGAACGATGGGTATTACCGTGTTTGAATGGGGTTTTCTGAGATTCGGCTTTCGGGACGCGATCGATGTCCTGATCGTGTCGTTTATCATCTATCAGGTACTCCGGCTCACCAAAGGGACCCGTTCGGCGCAGATTATTGTCGGGCTGGCGCTGTTGGGCGGAATCGCGTTCGTGGCGTACTGGTTCCAGCTCGAGGGGCTGACCTGGCTTTTCTCCAGCCTGGCGACCGTCGGTTTCATCGTACTGGTCATCGTCTTCCAGCCGGAACTTCGGGGGGCGCTGGCCCATATCGGCCAGAATCCGCTGTTCCGGAGATTTGTCCAGTTGGAGCAGAAGAAGACACTCGAAGAGGTTTCCCGTGCGGCCTTACGCCTGGCGGAATTGCGCTACGGCGGGCTGATTGTCTGCGAGCGGCGGACCGGCTTGCGGAATTTCTCGGAATCGGGCAAGGAGATGAACGCCGAGCTCTCCTCGGAGCTCCTGGTGACGTTGTTCACGCCGTATACGCCGCTGCACGACGGGGCCGTGATTGTCTCCGGCAATTTCATCGTCGCCGCGGCGTCCTCGCTGCCACTGACCAATAATCCGCGGTATCATAAGCTGTACGGCATGCGCCATAAGGCGGCCATCGGGGTGTCCGAAGTTTCCGATGCCGTGGTGGTGGTGGTGTCTGAGGAGACGAGCGCGGTCTCGATCGCCCACAACGGGACGCTGGAATCCGATATCCGAAAATCCGAACTCCGCGATCGTCTGGCGGAGTATCTCAAGAGGTGAGTGTTTCGGCAGATGGGTATGATCACGTTTAGACGCGGGGCCGCGTATATCCCATTGGTGATCGCGGCGCTGCTGGCGATCTATCTGATCGGGTATCTCTCGGTCGAGGCGTGGCGGTACCACTGGGATTTCGGAACCTACTATCATGCCGCCCGCGTCTGGGAGCAGGGCGGGAACCCCTACGATCCCGCGGCGATCCAGGCCGATGGCGCAAGACCGGAGTTTCCCTACCTCTATCCGCCAATCCTGTTGCCTCTGTTTTCGCTGTTTACCTCGATGTCGCTGCCCACCGCGGTCCAGGTCTGGCTGTTCCTTCGGGTGGGGCTGCTGGTCCTGCTCCTGATGATCTGGCGGCGATGGTTCGTGCCGGTGGGGCGAGATGGGCTGTTCGGCGTCTTTGTCATCGTCGCATTCTGGGGATCGATCTTTTTGGACCTGAAGGCGGGGAATGTCACCACAATTGAGCAGTTGCTACTCTGGGGCGGACTGGCGCTGTTTCTCAGTGGTCGCATGGTCTGGTTCTGTCTGTGTGTGGTGGTGGCGGCGATTTTCAAGGGGACACCGCTGTTGTTCCTGGGCCTGCTCGCGCTGCCGGGGGTGCGCCACCGGGTCACGCTGATGGCGGGATCGCTGGGGCTGTTCGGGCTGGTACAGGCAGCCAGTTATCTTGTCGCCCCGGATCTCTTTCCACGCTATCTGCAGGCCGCCTTCAATTGGAAAGAGCGAGGCGTCGATACGAACCCCTCGACCCTGTCTCTCCTGCAGGATGTCCTCGATCCGTTGCGGCTCAAGGGGCTGGCGCCAGGGCTGGTGGATGGGCTGACCGTTGTCGTGTACCTGGCGGTGGTTGCAGCGATTTTCGGCGTGTCGTGGCAGGCGTATCAAAAGCTCAGCGCTCCGAAGAAGGCAACTGAGCAGAGTGCCGTTGATCAACGAGCGCTGATCATCCTGCTGGCGACACTGACGGCCGCCCTGGTCTTCCCGCGCCTCAAGGTGTACACCTTTATGATGGTGCTGCCGGCGACATATTATGTCATCCGAACCCAGACCGCCAGGGGAGCGCTGGTACTCTGGATGATCCTATTAGCGCCCGTGAATCACAGCGCGTTTCCGCTGGATCAGCGGTTCGTGGATGGGCTCGGCTGGTATTATCCGCTTCTGATCCTCTACGTGATCTGGGGGCTGTGGGCGTGGCGGGTGATCGCCTCGGATACGCACCAAGCAGAAACCGCCGAATCATAGGCCGGCGACCGAATTGACAAATCCCCCGGTTCCCCTTACCTTGGCCCGCTCGATAGACCGGCCCGAGCTCGGTCTCGACGGTTCGAAATACTGACACAAACTGAAAGCAGACATGCACGAACTTTCGAAAATACGGAATTTCTCGATTATTGCCCATATCGACCATGGGAAATCGACCCTGGCGGACCGCCTGCTGGAGAAAACCAAGACCCTCTCCGACCGGCAGATGCACGCCCAGGTGCTCGACTCCATGGATCTGGAGCAGGAGCGCGGCATTACGATCAAGGCCCACGCGATCCGGCTGGACTACCTGGCGAAGGACGGCAACTGGTACCGCTACAATCTTATCGATACGCCGGGGCATGTCGACTTTACCTATGAAGTGAGCCGTTCGCTGGCCGCCTGCGAGGGCGCGATTCTGGTCGTGGATGCCTCGCAGGGAATCGAAGCGCAGACGCTCTCGAATCTCTATCTGGCAATGGACAACAACCTGGAAATCCTTCCGGTGATCAACAAGATCGATCTGCCGGCCGCCAACCCAAAGAAAGTGACCGAGGAACTGGTGGACCTGCTGGGGTGCAAGCCGGAGGAGATCCTCCACTGCTCGGCCAAGCAGGGGATCGGGATCGATGCGCTGCTCGAACGGATCATCGATGCCATCCCGCCCCCATCGGGTGACCCCGAAGCGCCACTGCAGGCGATGGTGTTCGACTCGACCTTCGACACCTATCGCGGCGCGCAGCCGTTCGTGAAGATCGTCAACGGGACGCTGCGCAAGGGGGACCGGGTGCGGTTCTTCTCGAACAACCGGGTGCACGAAATCGAAGAAGTGGGGTTCATGCGACTCAAACCGTTCCAGCAGGAGTATCTGGCGGCCGGGGATGTGGGGTATCTGTTCGCCTCGATCAAGGATGTGGCGGACACCAAAATCGGCGACACGATCACCACGATCGTCAATCCAGCCAAAGAGCCGCTCAAGGGGTTTGTCAATGTCAAGCCGATGGTGTTCTCGGGGCTGTATCCGGCGGTGGCGGAGGATTTCACGGTCCTGCGCGAATCACTCGAACGGCTGAAGCTCAACGATTCCTCGCTGTCATTCACGCCGGAAAGCTCAACTGCGCTCGGCTTCGGGTTTCGCGTCGGGTTCCTGGGGCTGCTCCATATGGAGATCGTGACGGAGCGGCTGTCGCGCGAGTACGGCCAGACGATCATCAACACGGTTCCGAACGTGGAATATGTGGTGTACAAGACCGATGGCACGCAGGTGGCGGTGGACAACCCGGCGGACATGCCGAACGCCGGGGAGATCGAGCATGTGGAGGAGCCGTTCGTGGATGCCCAGGTGATCACGCCTGCGGACTATATCGGGGCGATCATGAAGCTGGCGACGGAACGTCGGGGCGAATACAAGACGACCGAGTATCTCTCCACCACGCGGGTGAACCTGCACTATGCCTTCCCGCTTTCCGAGATCATCTTCGATTTCTACGACAAGCTGAAATCGTACACGCGCGGCTATGCTTCGTTTGACTACGGGATCCCGTACTACAAGCGCTCGCAACTGGTGAAGTTGGATATATTAGTGAACGGCGATCCGGTGGACGCACTCTCTTCTATCACCCACCGCGAGAAGGCGTACCACTGGGGGGTGCAGTTGTGCGAGAAGCTGCAGAAACTGATACCGCGCCAGATGTTCGAGGTGGCGATTCAGGCGGCGATCGGGAGCCGGATCGTCAGTCGCTCGACCGTCCGGCCGCTGCGCAAAAACGTCACGGCCAAATGCTACGGCGGCGATATCACCCGTAAGCGGAAACTGCTGGAGCGCCAGAAAGAGGGGAAGAAGCGCATGAAGCAGATCGGCAGCGTGGAGATTCCGCAGGAAGCGTTTCTGGCGGCGCTCAAGATCGAGCGGTAGCGCGGCATTGTCTTGACCGGTTGGCGTCCCCGTGCGTACATTGGGATCATGCCGAAGAAGTCCTCTCATCAGCCAACACAGACCGACTCACGCGATCCGATGGTCCGGGTCTGGGTGGCCTATTACCTGACGCTTGCAGCGTTCTTTGCGGCCTCGTTCTTCCCGGAAGCGCGGCTTTGGGGGATCAACTGGTGGGCGTATTACCCGATCTGGTTGCGAGTCGCGCTGTTGGTACTGCTTGGCGCCGTTCCGCTGGTGTTGCGCCGATGGACCATCAGGGCAGAGGATGCACCGCCGGAGCTTTCGACCAGAGCGTATTGGACGATTGCCGTGGCCGTGACGCTCGTAATGACGGCGCTGTTTTGGCTCTTGCGGGCGCAAACGCACTTCCTGGGGGATGGATACCAGTTGCTCGACCGGCTGGCGAAGGGGGAGAGCTTGACCAAGAGGTGGGATATCGGAGCAGCATGGCTGCATCGGCTGGTATTCGACATCCTCCCCGGCGCGCCGGCGGAGCGGGCGCTACATGCCCACCAGAGCGTGTCCGTTATCACAGGGTTGCTCTTCTGTATCGCCGCTTTCACTCTCGCCAGGCGTCTGTTTGAATCCAGAACCCAGGCCCTGCTGTTCGCATCGGTGTTGATCAGCGGCGGTTACATGCTTCAGTATTTCGGGTATGTCGAGAACTACGCCGTCCTGTTGTTGGCCCTGATGCTGTATGGATTGACCGGCTTGATGGTGATTCGGGGACGCGCGCCGATTTGGTGGACGATCCCGCCATTGATCGTGGCTGGCGGCATGCATGTTTTCGGGCTGTATGTTCTGCCGAGTCTGGCCTACCTGTTTTTCCGCGACTCCAAAATGGAGCAGAGTTGGGATCGGATGTCCGCTGGCAGGAAATGGCTGATCGGAACGGGGATCCTGGTGCTGGGTCTGGTGACCCTGGCTGTCTTGCGGGCGACATCGTACTTCTTCACCTTCGCGCTGCTGCCGCTGCTGCCGGACCGCTTCACCGTGGATAATGATTTCCTACTCTCGTTGAAGCACTGGGTCGATACGGTCAATCTCCTGCTGCTGCTGCTGCCGGGGCTGCTCGTGCTCGTTGCCGCTTCCGCTGAGAAAACGAGGCGGGAGGACAGCGAGCGGTGGGCATTCCGTTTTCTTGTCTGGATGTTCCTCCCGGCGCTGGCGATAGTGTTTGCGTTCAATCCGGGAATCGGGATGCCGCGCAACTGGGATCTGTTTGCCATAGTGGGGATTCCGCTGGCGCTGTGGCTGGGGTACCGGGTTGTTTTCGCTGACGTGCCATGGCGGCGTCTGGCGGCAGTCTCCGTGCTCGCCATGCTGTTGAGCGCCGGGCTGCTGGCCGGGCGAGTTGCCTCTCAGGTTACACCCGAGATCGCGATCAGGCATTTCGAGACCTATCTGCAGCTCGACAAGGTCCGAAGCCGCAACGCCGGTATCCTACTGGTCAACTATTACGAGTCGGTAGGGGACACGGCGTCCGCGCGGGAAGCGCAGGCGCGCAACGATGCCGCCTATCCGGAAGTTGCGCTGAACGATCTGGGGCGGCGGCAGGTGGCAGCCGGGCAGTATCCGCAGGCGATGGGGACATTTCGTCAGGCGGTTCGGCTCAATCCGCTCTATTACGATTCCTACACGAACCTGGGGGTCTGTTTTGTCGATCTGGGCCAACCGGACAGCGCGCTGGCGTATCTGGAGATTGCCGACGGTCTGAATCCGAACAGCCCGATGATCCTGAGCAACATGGGGACATCGCACCAGAAGAAGGGGGAGATGGCGCGGGCGGAGCAGTTGTTCCAGCGGGCGCTGGCGATCGACCCGGCTACAGTGCATGCGTTGGCCAGTCTGGTGGTATTGTACGGGTGCAGTAATCGGACGGCGCAGGCGTTGGAGTGCCTGCAAGCGCTGGCCTCGCGCACGGCTCTGCCGGGTGGTTCGTATCTGGAACTGGCGCAGCTAGTTTCGAACTGCGGCGCCGGAGACCTGGCAGACCAAGTGCTGCGAGTGGCCGGGCAGAAGGGGGTATCGGCGGGGGAAATCGAGCAATGGCAAGCGAAGCTACGGCGCTGAACTACCGACTGCGGCCTGCTTTCGGAAACGGAATGGCACAAACAAGGCCGTTGCGAAAACTAGCCCGAGCAGGCTTATTCCCGCACCGCAGCGAAGCTCGGGGGATGAATACCGGAAAATGACGCGGTGGCTCCCGGCCGGAACGGCGACCGCTCGGAAAGAACCATTGACCCGGTAGATTGGCATTTCCGAGCTATCGACCAGCGCATGCCAGGCATCATAGTGGTTGTCCGTCAGGATGAGCAATTGATCTGTCCGGGTGAGTACCTCAACCTCAACAGAATCAAGGCCGTAGTAGCTGATGGAGGCCTGGGCGGAACTGTCGGGCGCCAAGTGGAGTGCCGGATCGGATTCCAGCAAAGCGGTGCGCCGCAAGTCCGATTTCCCGTGCAGGACCTCATCAACCGGCGCCGACCGGTCAGCGATTACCCGGTATTCGGACACCAAGAAGGCGCGCGCCGTGGCGTTGCGGTTCTGCAGGAGGAAGTTGCCGGGGATTGCCAAGAGAGTGTCCAGCGGAACCGGCCCAAGTTGGTACGGGTCTATAATGACATTGGCGGCACAGATAAAATAGCGAGTGCCAGTCAGATTAATGAAACGGGAGTTCATTTCACCGGGCGTCGAGGCCGGACCAGCCAGTTCGAGGTACCAGCGGAGATCCTTGCCGTGCCGAATGGTGGCGGATGGGATACGATGATATCCAAGCTGAAAAGCGATCGGGTTTCCGCCAATCAAATCGGTGCGGGCCATAGGATCGGTTTGCGCATAGACTTGGGCAATCGGGTTGTTTTCAAAGAGAGGATGGGGATCGACCGTCCGAACGAAGCGAGAGACATGCCACCCATAGGATATCAGAATCATGACACTGAATACGACAGGCAGAATGGCCTGGTTCGTCCGCATGCGTCGTTGCAGCAGTAGAAAAAGTGCCGTCGCGACAAGCACAACAGCGATGATCGCCCCTTGGCGAATTTCCGGCAAAGTCGCCAGAACGCGCGGCCACCGGGATGGAGCTCCCGCCGTATCTTCCAGGACCTGCTTCGAGAACAGGTGGGCGAAACCGCGAAGTGCAGATTCGGGGGTGAGCAACATCAGGACCGCGTACACAGCGGCAAGACCTGCAAAGCTCCATACGATCATGGAACGGCGTTTGCGTCGGTGGTGATCATCTTGCGCAAGTCCTCGGACAGCATCGACTGCCATCCCGGCGAGGATTGCCAGCGCAAATGCGAAGAGGAACATGGAAGTACCAGGTGCCCTCATTTTGTCGAGGAACGGCAGGAGACTTGCCGCAAGCGTGAACAGCGGGGTAGCAGTGCCGAGCGAGTACACCAGCACGCCGGTTGCGAGTGCAAGCCAGAACCAACGCATCCGGTCGCGGCTCAGCGCCACACCGATGGTGGCCAATAGGGCTATCAGAATTCCTACTGACTCGGAGTTGTCCTTGACATTGTTCTTCCCCCAGTAACTGTAGCGATCGAACAGGCGGTCGTATCCGCAGAATTCCGGAAAGACCAGGGCGACCGTCTCCTCCGCGTGCATTGAGTAGGAAGCGGCATATTCAACGCCTTTCTCCTGGTCGGACCGGGCAGAGTAGTTCAGCAAGTATCGCGCGCTCGGAATGAGTTGAATGGCCGAGATGGCAAGGGCCAGAACTATGGCAGCGCTGAACCTGCCGCCACTCAAGAAAGCGGCGCGACTTGAAAGGCCCATGCGATGCTGGAGGATGAGGCGGACGCCGGTATAGACGGCCAGGGCCCCGAACGTATAGTAGGCCATTTGCAGGTGGGGGGTCAAAACAAGCATGCCTGCTGTGAGGGCAAGCGCGGCGATGTCGCGTCGACGCCCGTCGGTCAGAAGCCGCTCGGTGAAGTAGAGTGCCAGCGGAAATAGCGAGGCGGCGTACACCTTGCCTTCATGTCCCGGCGCCACGAGAGTGAGTAGACAGGGCGAGAAACCGTACGCCACGGCAGTGACAGCTGCGGCACCGCGAGAGAGGTCCAGCCGTCGGGCCGCGAGGAAGCTGAAACCGGCGGCCGCCACGAAGTGCACGAGCATGGTAAAGCCGGTCATGCGCGGGAGATACCCCAGGTAGTCCAGCCAGGCAGGGATATGAAACGCCGCGCCGTGAATGGCGTCCACGAACGGCAGCCCGCACGAGACATACGGGTCCCACAAGGGGAAAGGGCCGCGCCCGGACAGGAAGTCGGCGATCAGTGATCTGTGGAAGACGCCATAGAGAAGAATGTCGCCGGAGAACAGCATGCGGTCCGAGAAGATGAACTCCCGGAACAGGATGACCAGTGCAATGAGAACGGCCCCAATGACGGCGAGACCGTACCAGTGCCATGATTCGATGTCCGAGCGATCTTTGCCGCCCCCCCCCCCGGCTCGATCAGCTTCCAAAATTCATGTAGTACATTCCATCCGAAAAACGAAGACTGTCCAAATTCGCAATCCACGATTTCCACAGCTTCTGATGAAGCAAATTTCACTATTCCATACTGCTATCTCGGTGGTTAAGGCCATTCGAAGTCGACAATTCCTTACCCTCGGCAGAAGGGTATGACAATGCTCCCCTCTCGTCAAGGAATAACGACGCCTCTTAGGCTCCTGTTTCTTCAAGGCCTCGTATTTCATATCTTTACGCCAAGCCACGCCCCCGGGGCTAAAGACCTGTGGGGATAAACCGATAACCAATAGTACGTATGGACCAGGACTTCCTCATCAAGGAGCATACCCAGCTCGAGAGCCAGAAAGAGGCGCGTCAGTTCCTGAACCGTCGGGAACGGAAGCCGATCTGGCGCGAGTATCTTGAGACCGCCATCCTGGCGGTGCTCGCGGCGGTGCTTCTCCGGATGTTCGTGATTTCGGCCTACCGGGTGAACTCGGGGTCGATGGCGGACACGCTGCTGGAAGGGGATTATATCTTCGTCAACAAGCTGGCGTACACCTACGGCGGAAAGCTGCCGCAGCCGAACGACATCATTGTCTTCAAGTACCCGAACAATCCGGACAAGGATTTTATCAAGCGGGTAATTGCGCTTCCGGGCCAGACGGTCCAGATCGCGGACAAGATCGTGTATGTCGACGGCCAGGTGGCGCATGTCCCGGAAGGGGTGACGCACGTTGACAAGAAGATCATACCCGGCGATCTGTCGTTCCGCGACAATTTCGGCCCGTTTACGGTGCCGACCAACGAGTACTTCGTGCTCGGGGACAATCGGGACGACAGCCGCGACAGCCGCTTCTGGGGAACGGTGCCGCTCGGCAATATCCAGGGCAAGGCGGTGCTGGTGTATTACTCCTGGGAGCCGGACAAAGATGCTCCCGGCTGGAAGTTCCCATACGTTATCGAGACGATTCAGTGGATCGGCTACGGGCTGTTCAACTTCCCGTCGCATACCCGCTTCGATCGTATCGGTATGACGTTACCCTGATGCCGTTCGGCCTCTACGTTCATTTCCCCTTCTGTCGCAACAAGTGCTCGTACTGCGACTTCTACAAGGAGTTGTACGATGCCGATCTGGAGACGAAGTTCTTCGAGGCGCTGACGATCGAGACGGAACTGGCCTCGCAGGACCACGGCGACAACGACCGGACGATCTCCACGATCTTCATCGGGGGCGGGACGCCATCACTGATCAATCTCGAACGGTTCGCCAACTGGCTGGCGCTTCTTCGGAGACTGTTCATCGTGCCGGGCGGGATCGAATTCTCGATTGAGAACAATCCGGACTCGGTGAGTCTGGAAGTCCTGACGGCTTTCAGGGAGCTGGGGGTGAACCGTCCGACCTATGGCATCCAGTCGTTCCAGCCTCGCCTCCTAAAGCTGCTGAATCGCAAGCACAACCCGGAGCATAGCCAGCGAGCGGTGTATCTCACGAACGCGCTTGGTTACACGAATTTTGGCGTCGATCTGATATTCGGTCTGCCGAAACAGGGATCGAAAGTACTCTCCGATGATCTGGATCAGATCATCGATCTGAATCCGCCGCATATTTCGTTCTATCAGCTCACTGTTGAGCCGGGAACGACGCTGGCCGAGCGGGTGGCGAGTGGGTCGCTGGCGATGCCGTCGCAGGAAGTGAACCTCGCTTTGTATCGAGGCGGAGTCGAACGGATGGCGGAGGCGGGGTATGCGCGATACGAAGTGTCATCGTTCGCCAAACCAGGTTTCGAATGCCGGCATAATCTGGGGTACTGGGAAGGGCTGGATTATCTGGGGCTGGGCCCCTCGGCGCACAGTTTCATGAACGGGGAGCGGTTCGCCAACGTGGCGAGTGTGGGGCAGTATATCGGATCGCTGCTGAAAGGGAAGCGGCCGATGATCCGCGATGAATCCGGCGAGGACGAGCGGATGGCGGAGGCGATCATGCTGGGGTTGCGGATGGCGCGCGGGATCGACCGTCACCAGTTCGCGATGCGCTTCGGGCAGCCGATCGAGGATCGGCTGGATCAGAAGCAGTATGAACTGTTCGTGAATTCCGGGCACGTTATTTCTGACAATGACACAATTCGTCTTTCGGATGACGGCATCCTGCTGGCCGACGAGATCACCCGTCGGCTCACAAAATAGAAGGGCGGTCATTGCGACCGCCCTTCGTGCAAATTGAATGCAGGTCCGCTATCGGATGCAGTCTCCCTTGGGGTCGATATTGCACCCCTCGACACCATCGATGATGCAGCATCGGTACAGCAGCCCGTTTATGCACTTGTAGTAGCATTTGGGCGGCTTGGCCTGGATGGGAGAGACCATCATGCCGATCATGAACGACACGACAAATACCATCACCAGGATTAGAGCGATAGATTTACGCATACGTCACCTCCTATGAGCGAGAAGGTAGCGGTTGGCGGTCCCGGCTGTCAAGTCCTGATGTAGTTACGGGCAGGAGGTGAGGGAACCACCGAAGAAGAGAAATTCGATCAGCGTCGTGAGGTCGCTGAGGTCTACGCCGCCGGAGCCGTCGACGTTGTTCTCGACCCGGCACGGTGACAACTCACCGCCGAGGAACAGGTAGTCGACGAGAGCGCTCAGGTCGGAGATGGTGACCACGTCACCGAGGTCGCCATCGACGTTGGCGCGCAGGCCACGACAGCAGCCGGGCTTGGACCATCGGGCGATACCGGATGAGTACTTGCCCCCGGCAACGGTGAGGTCCCCGGAAACGATCAAGTCGCCGCGCCAAGGGATCATGGAGAGGATTTCCTGCCCCCCAATTGGCAAAATACCTGAGCCGAGTTGAGTCCATTGACCTCCGCTCCATGTTTTTACCAATTCGTCATAATGAGATTCCAGACCAGTGTCAACCACGATGAGCCTGCCTCCCACGTAAATCTCTCCGGCGCGGATCGCCATCTCGCGGACATCGTCCATCCGCGGAGTAGTACCAATGTTTGACCAAGTGTTTCCATTCCACGCTGCAACAGCACCCCGTTGAGGTCCCAGAAAGAAACCTCCTGCAATCACCTGGTCCTCGTAGACATCAAGGCTCTTCGCTCTGCGCCCTGTACTGCCAAGATAAGAAAGAGCCCAGTTTGTCCCATCAAACCACCACAATTGCCCCGTTCGCCTCGACGCGTCGTCCGCGAAGTACCCAGCGACGAAAACCTGCTCACCGAGAACGAGAAAGTCATACACATAGCCGCCGCCCGGCGGGGTGAATCGCTCCCAAACACCATTTCGCCAACGCATTGCTGGAGAAACCGCCGTGTCCGAGTTTAGCCAAGGGTAGGTTGCGACTAGATCTCCCTTATAGAAATTGATCGATCCGACTTGGTGAGGCAGGAAGTTCGTTACCGTGTCCCAGGAATGGCCATTCCATCGCATAATCAGCGACTGGGTGCTCCAATTACTGTCGCGAAGCGCAGCAACATAGAGCGAGCCGTCATGCACCGTCCCGCAAAGCGGTCCGCGATAGGATGTGGTAAGGCCGTCGCCGAGTGCGGACCATGAACTACCGTTCCAGCGAGCGATCCCCTTGATTGGGACATCGCCGGCATGATTAAAATGCCCAATGGCGATCAAGTCTCCGTTTAGGTCAAGAACCTGATTGACGCCATAGTCGATTCCCATGCCGGTCCTTGTCCCCAAGGGTCCAGACCAACGGTTGCCATCCCACAGAGCCACACGGCGGGCGATGGTCGAGTCAGTTCCAATGAACGCCCCGCCGACAGCCAGGCGACCCCCGTAGTCGCCAAGGGCGTAGACAATTCCGTTGGGGCTGTCGCCGAGCGATGACCAGGAGTGACCATCCCAGGCGGCAAGGCAGTAGAAGGGCACGCCATCGAGGCGCGTGAAAGATCCAGCGACAATGAGCCGCCCCTGGTATTCATGGAGGGCACAGATCTTTTCGGGTGCGCGGTCAACAAGCACCCTCCACTCCACTCCGTCCCACTGCATAAGACTCCTGCCGCTACCCGCGTCCTGGCAACCGACTACAAGTTTGTCGCCAAACGTCCCCATACAGCGAATGTTAACGCACTCGTACTGCTGCGATACTCGTGTCCAAATTCCGTGGTCATAGCGCATGACCCCGTCGTAGTAGATAGAATCGTAGTAACTCGAGTCGTAATCGAGTGAATCGGCAGACCACGATCCCCCGACGTACAGGGATGCGTCGTACTCGACTAAAGCGTAAATTTTACCACTGAATCGCATGTTCATGGAGTGCCATGCAGAACCATCCCAGCGCGCGACGCTCAGAGCGGAGTCGGAGCCGGCGTGTCCGAAATAGCCCGACACCACAAGAGAGCCATCATGCGTGCTGCTGGAGTATACCGGGCCATCGGTCCCAGCACCAAGCGGCAACCACTGGAAACCATCCCATTGGGCAACATGGGCGGCCGGTTGGCCACCGGCAGTCGTGAATTCCCCGACCGCAATCAGCTTGCCGATGTAGATAGTCAGCGCGCGTACGTTGCCGTTCATGCCGGCGCCGAGGGCGACCCAGTCGGAGCCATCCCAGCGGGCGATATGGTTAACCTCGGTGGCGCTTGCGAAAGAGAACGCGCCGCCGGCAATCAGAGAGCCGTTGTACTCCACCAGAGCGTACACGTCACCGGAAAGACCAGTCAGAAAAAACTGGTCGTCCCAGTAGATGTCGTCGGGGTTGTACATTTTGGGCGGGTCCAAGACGGGCTGTGGAGCCGGAAACCCGGCGGCTGGTGCAATCGGCGTCAAGTTGGTAGCTGAGTCGGTAGAAAAGAGATCGTTGGTGAAAAATGTCGAATCGGCGCCCAAAGCAACCGAACAAAGGAGCCCCATCAGAAGGAATTGCAGACAGTAACGCATTTTCCCCACCAGACAGTGTCAGTATTACTCGTAAGTTACCAAATAAGGCCAAGTTGTCAATCATTGGCTGCTGCTACCGGGGCCCCACAAACCATTTGCCGGAAGGGGGAAATGGCGGTATTTTGGCCCCCGTTGTAAGTTCGAGAATCGTCCGCTTCGGACCGCAAATGCCCCAAGCGGCTTAGGTGACGACAGGAGCCGAACGCCCCCGATCGTCTGGATGTAATTGCCTATGACACAATCGTTTGACCCGGTCGACCAGTACGCCAAGACGCGCCGGAAGGTCGGCTATGTAGAGCGCCATCAGGCCACGCCCGAGACCTACTCGGCGATCGGTTTCAAGTGCGGCCTGGAAATTCACCAGCAATTGATGACCCAGAAGAAGCTGTTCTGCCACTGTCCGGCGGGAAAGTACCAAAAAGAAGGGGAGTATGACGCCGAGGTGATCCGCCACATGCGCCCCACGCTGTCCGAACTGGGGGAATACGACGGCACGGCGCTGATGGAGTTCAAAACGCGCAAGACGGTCATCTATCGGATCAAAGACGAGACCGCCTGCACGTACGATATTGACGATACCCCGCCGTTTCTGCTGAACCGCGACGCGCTCGGGATCGCGATCCAGATCGCGCTGCTCTTGAAGATGAACATCGTGGGGGAGCTGCATATCACGCGCAAGCAGTATCTCGATGGCTCCATCCCGACCGGGTTCCAGCGAACGGGGATCGTGGCGATCGAGGGATCGATTCCGCTGCGGAACAAGACGGTGCGGATCATCCAGCTTTCGATCGAGGAGGATTCTTGCCGCGAGGTGTCGGATGTCGGGCATCTGCGCATCTACACGACGGATCGTCTGGGGATGCCGCTGATCGAGACGGTCACGTATCCCGACATGCTGACGCCGGAGGAAGCGGCCGAGGCGGCGCATTATCTCCGGTTCGTGACGCGGTCATCCGGCAACGTGAGGACCGGAATCGGCGCGGCGCGCGAGGATGTCAACGTGAGCGTGACCGGCGGAACACGGGTGGAGATCAAAGGGGTTTCGCATATCCGGTGGATTCCGCGGCTGGTGCATATTGAGGCGTTTCGGCAGTGGGCACTGCTCGCCATCAGAGACGAACTGAAGACGCGGGTGCCGGAGCCGAAGGACTGGAAGATTTTCAGCAAGGAAGTCGACCTGGACATGGTGCCGGGGGATCATCCGATATTCCGCAAAGCCAAACGTCTGCGCATGAAGCTGGTGGCCGTGAACCTGCCGAAGTTCCAGGGGCTGCTGTCGCATTTCACGCAGCCGGGGCAGTGCTTCGCCGACGAGCTGGTGGGACGATTGAAAGTCATCGCCTGTATCGAGAAGCCGAACATGGTGCATTCCGAGGAGTTGACGCCGGTGTTGTCGGCGGCGCAGTGGAGCGAGATCCGCGCGACGCTGGGCGCGAAGGATGCCGACGCGCAGATCATGATCGTGGGGCCGGCCGATGATATCGCCACGGCGCTCGACGTGGTGCAGGAGCGGTGTCTGCTGGCCATGCAGGGGGTGCCGAACGAGACGCGCAAGGGGCTGGCCGACGGCACGAACATTTTCGAGCGCGTGCTGCCGGGACCGGACCGGATGTATCCGGACACCGATTCGGCGCCGATCGCGATCGAAGAGACACAGATCGAAGAGCGCCGGAGGAACCTGCCGGTCGATGTGGCGGACCGGTTCCGCCAGTTAAACGACTGGCGCGTGCCGATGGATACCTACCAATACCTGTTCACACGGAACCTGGTGGGGCTGGTCGAGCGGATCGTGAAGGATTTCGACCAGGATCCGATTTTCGTGGCGTCGCTGCTGGGGCACACGCTCAAGCATGTGGAGGGGACTTTTCCCCGCCAGGCGGATTTCAGCTACGAGCTGGTGTACGACCTGTTCAAATTCGGCAAGCGCCGCAAGTTGTTCGATGAGATTCTCAAGATGATGATCCCGGTGCTCTACGCGCACCCCAAGATGGATTTCGAGTCGGTGCTGCTGACGATCGAGTATCGTCAGTATACACCGGACCAGATTCTGAATTCGCTGCCGACGCTGGTGCGGAAATTCGGTGAAATCAAGTCATCCCCCGATCCGGAAGCGGGCGTGCGCTGGGTGATGGGGCACCTGCGCAAGCGGGCGATCGGTAATATGTGTCTCGAAGAGCTCCATAGCATCGTGGCAAAGGAGCTGATCCATGGCTGACATACTCAAAGGGTACAAGGGACGGGCGCTCGACGTGCTCAATTCGTTCAAGGCGCGCGTCTGGGCGGAGATGCAGGTGACCACCAGCCGGGGGGATTTCAAGGGAATCCTCCTGCCGCGTTCGGAAAACGACGACGATCGCCACGTGGTGCTCAAGATCGCGTCCGGATACAATGTCGGGATCGATGTCTCGAGCATCCTTGAAATGAAAGAAGTGGGGTATCGGGAGGCACATTACAAGATTCCGGAAAAGGAATTCCCGATCTCCAAGGGGAAGCCGAGTGTCAAGCTTCTGGGAACCGGCGGTACGATCGCCTCGCGGCTGGACTATCGGACCGGCGCGGTGATTCCGGCGTTTTCGCCGGGAGAACTGTATGGCGCGGTGCCGGAACTGGCGGACATCTGCAACCTGACCACCGAGAAGCTGTTCGCGGTCTTCAGTGAGAACATGGGGCCGGACCAGTACAAGAAGCTGGCCGTTGCCATCGGCGAAGAGATCCGCAAGGGGATCGACGGGATCGTGATCGGTCACGGGACCGACACCATGCACCACACCGCCTCGGCGCTGGCGTTTATGGTGCAGAATCCACCGGTGCCGATCGTCATGGTCGGATCGCAGCGGTCCTCGGATCGGCCGTCTTCGGATGCTGCGCTCAATCTAATGCACGCCACCAAGACGGCGGCGGAGTCGGATATCGCCGAGGTGATGGTCTGCATGTTCGGGCCGACCTCGGATGAGTACGGCCTGCTGCACCAGGGGACGCGGGTGCGCAAGATGCACTCATCGTACCGGTCGACCTTCCGGACAATCGGCGATATTCCGCTGGCGATGGTGAACCGGGAGAAGATCACGCCGCTGAAGCCGGACTACAACCGACGCCGTCGCGACACCAATGTGAAGATCGCACCCTACTTCGAAGAGAAGGTGGCGATCGTCTATTACTATCCGAACATGATGCCGGATATTATCGATGCCCTCGTGGACAACGGCTACAAGGGGATCGTAATCGCCGGAACCGGGTTGGGGCATGTCAATAAGCCGCTCTATCCGGCGCTCAGGCGGGCGGCCGAGAAGGGGGTGGCGATGTATATGACGGTGCAGACGCTCTGGGGGTACGTGCACATGTTCGTGTACGACACCGGGCGGGACCTGATGGCGTTGGGGATCGTGCCGACCGAGAACATGCTGCCGGAAGTGGCGTATATCAAGCTCGGCTGGGCGATGGGGCAGACCAACGACCTGGCCAAGGTGAGAGACCTGATGTTGACGCCGATCGCCAACGAGATCACGGAGCGGGAGCCGTACAACGGCTATCTCGTGTTCCAGGGGGGCGTGCCGGAGGTGGAGGAGTTTCTCCGGAAGGTGCACAAGTAGACGTCGTCGTTTTCTGGTTTGACCAAATACACCAAAGGCCGGCGTGAGCCGGCCTTTGGTGCTATTGAGCAACTCGCGACGTGGTAAGCTATTTGATGAAGCGAATCAACTGCGGCGTGTTCTCCATCCAGAGGGTGAAATCCTTGCCGCTGGTGCTGAGCGTGCTGGTGCCGACCTTATCCATGTCCTCGAGCGAACCATCGACGGCGACACCATAGGCGCCGAGCAGGTCGCCCGCAGTCGGGCCGCCGTCGTCGCCGGAGTTATCCTGATCCCAGAAGCCAAGGACGAAGACGCTGTCGTTGGACAGGCAGGGCAGGGTGAAGTCCCCCGGAGCGGTGAGAATAGCTCTCGACGCGACATCGACCTCCGGGGCCGTAAACGGATTCTCGTGGAACAGGTACACATAGATGTCGCCGCTGTCCCAGGATGGGCAACTGACCGTTCCGGAGACACCAATCACCGGCAGGTACGTGCCCGTGGGTTCAAAGTAGCCGCCTTCAACGGGGTCGACTGAAATGGTCTCTTTGAAATACTGATCGCCGACGGTTATCGGATGAACCTCTGATCCGGCGTAATCCGATATGTGACCATCGACATCGACCAGGTAGTAGGCATCAAAATTCGCCGGGGCCATGGCCGACCGGGCGAGCTGCGGCTGATCGTTTGCATGGACCGCAACGACCGCCGAGTTGTAGCAGATCACCGCCGCGCCTGCGTAGACCGGGGTGCGGTTCGGGTTGAGAATCTCCGCTCCGGGCTCATACAGGGCAACCGCCAACGGCTGGCCATTGTGTCCCGTGCCGAATCCCTTGACGCCGTAGACGATGCCCTGAAACTCCTGCCAAAGACTGTCAGTGATGTTCACGTTGAGCGTGCCGGCCAGAAGCGGCAGGTCCAGAGCGCCCCACATGAGGTCGCCGTAGCTAAGCTGTTCGCCTTCGTCGAAGGGCATGGACTCATCGAGGTCGATGACCACCAGGACCTGATAGGTGCCGGGTGCGAACCGCGTGAGCGTATCGTGTGCCGTCAGACCGTTGAGCGTCACGGAACTCATGGCAACGGGCCCGGTGCTGTCGAACTGCTCGAAGAAGTAGGCGTAGATATTGCGAACGGGTACTTGCCAGTCTGCGGGCACGGAGTAAGTAAAGGCGATCTGGTACGCCTGCAGTGCCTCGTACTGGCCCTCGCGGGTCGTGAACAAGTCGGACCCGTCGTCAATGACGATTGAGAAGTGATCGACCAGATCGCCTCCCTCGAAACCGCCTGCGCCACCCTCTTCGCTGAACCAGTCGTCGACCTGGCCATCGATGTCGACCAACGACCAGAGGTCATAGGTAGCATAGGGAATCGGCTCGGCCGGCTTGGCCAGACCCTGTTGAACCTCGTAATTGATGGCGATCACCGAGGCGCCATCGTAAACGTAGCCGGCGCCGCCGGCAATCGGCTCCGGTTCGGTAGTGCTGAGAACATCGGTGCCTTCCGGAAACAGACCGGCGCCGATGATCTTGCCGTTTTGGGCGGCCGGGATGTTCTCGAAGACGGCGATCAGGGCGTCATCGGTATACCGCTGCCAGTAGTATTCACCGACGGTAATCGTCTGGTCGCCATCGACCGCCAGATGCGGCGTGGCCCAGAAGGGATCGTCGTTCTGATACGAGATCGGCTCGGCAATGCCAGTGCTGTCGAAGTCGATCAGGACATGGACGAAATAGGTCCCGGGAGCAACATCCGGCAGGATGACCGTGGCGGCGCCGGATGTCATCGTGTCGATGCAGGATGCGGCGACGGTACTGTCGCTGAGATCAACCAGCATCACGCCCACTTCGTGCCCCTCGACGGTCGAATGAACCGGCGCTTCGAGAGAGAACGTGAGGGTGCCCGCCACCGCCGGGGGCGGATTGGTGCCGCCGGAATTGCTGCTGCAACCCGGCAGGAAGATGAGCGCCAGAACGCCAAGTCCGGCGATAATTCCGAGAGCGAAACGGTGAGATACGTGAGTCATTGAGTGTTCCTCCATTAGTTGGCCCTTCCGTTATAGCCTATATCGGCGGTTGGGGAAGGAATCTTAGACGAACGGAGGGTAACGAGTCGACAGATCGACCGGGGTATGGCAGGCGAGCTGTGTCAGTGTGACAGGAGTGTGAGCCATCCGTAGATGACCGCAATCTGTAGCGCGGTCAGGGGGATGCCGATCCGGGCAAATTCCCAGAAGGTGATAGTTTCGTTTTCGCGCTCGGCCTGCTGGATGACAATCACGTTGCTGGCCGCGCCCATGATGAGCAGGTTGCCGGCGATGGTGCTGCCAGCGGCGAGCGCCATCATGCCGATCGTCCCGCCGGTTTGGGCGGTCAGCGGCAGGCAGAGGGCGACCATCGGTACATTCGAGACCAACTGGCTCACGATGACGCCGGCGCCGAGGATCATGGGAACGGACGAGAGCTTAACGTCGCCAAAGACCATCAGCGCTTGTACCAGGCCGGTCTGCCAGACCGCCTCCATGAGCACGAACATGGCGGCGAAGAACACGAGGATGGTCCAGTCGATGTGAGTGCAGACCTGAAGCCGCCGCCGGCTGAACAGTAGGATCGGCGCCGCGCCAAAGACGGCGATGTAGGTGAGCGCAAAGTCAAATCCGGTGTGAAGGGTGACGGCGGCAATTTTCGTCAGAGTCATCGCTCCGACGATCGTCAGGGCAACCGCGCCGAGTCGGGCCAGGGCCGGGTCCGAGATAGCCGGTTCGTCGTGGCGCAAGGGTTCATCATGCCAGTGATCCCGGTAGTACAGCTTCAGAAATCCATAAGCAAGGAGCAAGTTCAGGATAGTCGGGATGGCCAGGTACCAGAGGAAGGTCACGAACGGATTCGGGACCTGGCCGCCGATGGCGATGAGCAGGTTTTGGGGATTGCCGATCGGGCTGGCGACGCTGCCGGTGGTGACGGCGATGCAGAGCGCCAGCAGCAGCGCGCGCGGCGGCAGGCCGTGAGAGCGGGCGTACATCAGGACGAGCGGCGTGCCGATGATCGCGATGGTGTCGTTCATGAGGACGGCGGAGAGCGCGCCGGCGGCGAACAGGAGGTAGAGCAAGAGTCGATCGAGCGTTCGAGCCCGGCTGAAGAGGCGATGCGCCAGATGGTACAGATAGCCGGAGCTGTGCAGCGCCTCACCGATGATGAACATGCCGAAGAGAAACAGGAGCACATCGAGATCAATCGAGCGCAGGGCGGCGCGCCAGCCGATCGCACCGCTGACCAGTGCCGCCAGGGCGCCGAGCAGCATGATCTGCCAGAGCTGGAAGCGGAAGCGGCCGATCTGGCGGACGGCGATGAGCAGCAAAACGGCGCCGAGAATCAGCACGGCCGGATGGGAGAGAAGATGGATCATGGAGATGCGGCTATAGCCAGTTCTTGCGGCGGAACCAGACGAGCATGCCGAGGCCGATGGCGAACATCAGGGCCATGATGATCGGATAGCCGAATGGCCACTCCAGTTCCGGCATGTAGCGGAAGTTCATTCCGTACACGCCGGCGATGAACGTGAGCGGGATGAAAATGGTGGCGATGATGGTGAGCACTTTCATGACGCTGTTGAGCCGGTTGCTGACGCTGGACAGATAGATGTCCAGCATGCCGGAGAGCATGTCGCGGAAGGTCTCGATCGTATCGATGACCTGGATGACATGGTCGTGGACATCCCGCAGATAGATTTCGGTGGGACGGGTCATGAGCTGCGAATCGCCGCGTTGCAGCCCGGCGATGACATCCCGAAGCGGCCAGACCGCCTTGCGAATGAACAGCATGTCGCTCTTGAGGCGGTTAATCGTGTGCAGCGTTTGCGGCGTCGGATCGGCCACCACCTGCTCCTGCAACGTCTCGAAGTGCTCCCCCAGCTTCTCCAGCACCACGAAGTAGTTGTCGACGACCGTGTCGATCAGGGCGTACGCGAGGTAATCCGATCCGGATTTGCGGAGCTTCCCTTTGCCGGAGCGCAGGCGCTCCCGAACCGGATTGAAGCAGTCCCCCGTACTCTCCTGAAACGATAACACATAGTTACTGCCTACCAGGAGACTGATCTCATCGTGCTCGACCTGACCGGACGGGGCGATCTCGAGCATAGTGAGCGTGATGAACAGGTAATCACCGAAGTCCTCGATTTTGGGGCGCTGTCCGGCCGTGGCGATATCCTCCATGACCAGCGGATGCAGCCCGAAATGGGTGCCGATCTGGTCGATCAGGGCCAGATCGTGGATGCCGTCGATATTGATCCAGGATACGGTGGGGGAGTCCCGATACGGGAGGACATCCTCGACGCGCGCGATTATGCGTTCGTTGAACAGAACCTCGTTGTAGTCGATGACGGCGATGCCGACGGGCCCGGTCCGTTTGGATTCGCCGGCGATGAGGGTGCCGGGTGAGAGGCCCACTTTTCGTCCGACGCGTTTGGCGTATCGCGGCATGGGAGCGCTCCAATCAGGACGGTCGTTCCGGTTTCATGTGGACGATGCGAGTCGGGAACGGGATGACGATTCCCTCCTCGTTATAGCGCGCGTGCAGCCGTTTGATGAACTCATGTTTGAGGAGATACTGGGCGGTGAATTCGTGCACGCGCAGGATGACCGAAAAGGCAATGCCGCTGTCGGCGAAACTGGAATAACGGATAAAGGGCTCGTGGGAGACCACGGCGCCGGGGACCTCCCGGAGCACGGACTTCGCGACCTCGACGGTGACGCGTTCGACCTTCTCCAGGTCGCTGTCGTAACTGACGCTGACGCCGACGAGGACAGACATTTCCTTGTCCGGTTGGAAAAAGCTGGTGACGATGGCGGCGCTCAACTTGGAGTTGGGCAGAATGACGAGGTTGTTGCCGAGTGTGCGAATGGTGGTGTTGCGCCAGCCGATATCCACCACGGTCCCTTCCTGGCCGGTGTCGAGCCCCACATAGTCGCCGGGCCGGATCTTTCTGGAGGCCAGAAGGTGGAGCCCCGCAAACAGATTGCCGAGCGTGTCCTGCAGCGCCAGCGCGACGGCCAGACCGCCGACTCCGAGAGCGGTGAGGAGCGGAGTGATCGAGATGCCGAGAGACTGCAGGATGATGAGAATGCCGATCAGGAAGACCGACAGCTTGGTCAGATTCGACAGGATCGATGCCGAGGGGAGGGCGCCGTCTTCACGGATGGTGGAAAGATTGACAAAGCCCACGGCAATGCGGGCCACGACAATCGTACCGGACAGGATCACCAGTACCATCAGCGCTTTGTGAATCAGGGTCAGGACGGTAGGTGTGACCGGCAGTGAATAGCTGGCAATGAAGGCGCCGGCCAGTACGAACCACAGGGTGGTGACCCCTTTCAGGCCGGCGATGATGATCTCGTCCCCCTGCCAGGTGGTCTTCTCGGCGATCCGGCGGAGGCGGTTGAGAATGATGCGCTCGAAAATGATCCCGAGCAGCAAGGCGCCGCCGATCGTTATGACGGGTGCGACCCAGTCAATAACGACTCTCTCCGGCGCAGTGACCAGTGTGGTATCGACAACGTGTTGCACGCCAATGTCCCTTCATGTGAACTGCCGGGAATTTGGCCGCAAAGAGAGGTAGCGTCAAGACTAAAACCAGGACCGGCGCGCCGATGGCCGTCAGCGCGCCGGTTTTCACATCCTGAGGTGATGTCGCCGGTCTGTCGGCTACTCGGAAACCTGTTCCTCGAGCTGGAACCGGCGGTAGATCTTGTAATAGACCCCCTCGCGCGCCAGCAGTTCGGCGTGCGTTCCGGTCTCGGCGACCCGGCCCGCCTCGAGCACGAAGATCCGGTCGACCCGCTGCAATGTGTCGGGCCGGTGCGTAATCAGCACGGCGGTCATGTCGGGCATCACTTCGTGCAGCCGATCCCACAGCGCCGCCTCGGTCCGGGAGTCGAGGGCCGAGGTGCAGTCATCCAGAATCAGGATTTTCGGCTTGCCCACCAAGGCCCGGGCCAGCGCCAGCCGTTGCTTCTGACCGCCGGAGATCGACATGCCGCGGGTGCCGATCATCGTCTCGAGTCCTTTCGGGAAGCGGCTCAATTCGTCTTTGAGCTGAGCCACCTCGATGGACCAGTCGAGCAGCTCCTGCGAGATGTGGGTTCGTCCGAACAGGATGTTGTTCCGGACCGTGTCGGTGAACAGGGTCGGTTCCTGCGGCACGAACCCGATGTAGCTGCGGAGTTCGGCCAGCGACAGCATCTTCAGGGGGCGACCATCGAGGAGGATCTTCCCACCGGTCGGGTCGACCAGCCGGGGGATCAGGTTGACCAGCCAGGTCTTGCCGGCGCCGACTCGGCCCACCACCGCCACCGTCTGGCCCGGCTCGATCTCCAGGGAGACGCGGTCGATGATATTCCGTTCCAGACCGGCGAACGTGAAAGTGACCTCCTGAAACGACAATCCTCCCTTCACCTCGATCGAAGGCGCCGGTTCGGGCCCATCGGCCACCATCGGGGGTACGTTCTCCAGTTCGACCAGACGTCCGATCGAGACGCCCGACTGCAGTGACTTGACCAGGAACTGGCCGATGTCGAACATCGGGAAGAACAGGAAAATCACGTAATAGACGAACGCGAAAAGTTCGCCGGCCGAGAGGTCGGCCCGGATGACCGCGGCACCGCCGGCCAGGAGCACGATGATGATGCCAAACTGCCAGATGTAGCCATAGAGGGAGTCGACAATGGTGCCGGCCCGAATGGCGGCGATTTCGGCGTCGCGACGCTTGCCCAGGGCCGTATCGAATTTCCGCTTCTGTGCCAGCTCCTGAACATAGGCCTTGACCACCCGGACGCCCGAGAAGCAGGCCTCCATCACATCGCTGAAGCTCGAGATGCTGGTCTGCAGGTGTTCATAGCGCTTATCCAGCAGGCGGGAACTCCGGAAGAAGACGAAAATGAGGAGAGGCATCGGCCCGGCGGTCAGCAGGGTCAGCCACGGGTTGATGCTCATCATCATGATGATGGTGAACGTCACCATCAGGAGCGCCTCGTACAACCGGAATATTCCGGAGCAGGCGAACCAGGAGAGTTTCCCCTCGATGTCGTCAGTCAGGCGCGTCACCAGGTCGCCGACCCGGAAGCGGTTGAAGAAGTCCGGCCCTTTGTCGGTCATACGATCGAAGGCGTCCTGGCGGAACGCCCAGTCGAGGCGGCGGTTCATCCAGGCGCGGTGTCCCTGAACGAAAGCGTACAGCGCGAAAGCCGCGAGCCCAAGAGCGATATAGGCCAGAGGCAGAGCGGTTTCGGGCGCCAGACCGAGCGATCGGCCGGTGGTGATCACCAGGTTTCCCGCCCAGGTGTCCGGCATCTGGCCGGACTTGATGTAGTCGATGGAGAACTGCATCAGGCGCGGGCTGTAGGTGGTGAACATGGCCTGCACGGGGGTCAGGAGGACCAGCACCGCCAGGACCCACGGGAAGTGGCGATAGTACCGCCAGAACCACTGTATTTTCTTACGCATGTGTTGTCACTCCATTGGCCGGCTTGAACTGCAGGTGGAACAGCTTGGCGTAATAGCCATCCTGCAGGATAAGCTCGGTGTGTGTCCCCTGCTCGATGATTTCACCGCGCCGGATGACCAGGATGCGGTCGACATCGAGAATGGTGGACAGACGGTGGGCGATCACCAGCGAGGTGCGCCCGGTCATCAGTTTCTTCAGCGAGGCCTGTATGGTCCGCTCCGTCTCCGGGTCGACCGAACTGGTCGCTTCATCCAGGATGAGCACGTCCGGGTCGACCACCAGCGCCCGGGCAAACGACAGCAGTTGCCGTTCGCCGCGGCTGAAGTTGGCCCCCTTCTCGGACAGCTCGGTCTTGTAGCCGGCCGGAAGGCGGCTCAAGAACGTGTGGGCATCGACCGCCTCGGCGGCCGCGATGATTCGCTCGTCGTCGACGGAACCATCGTCCAGCGACAGATTGGAGCGAACATCGCCCGGAAACAGGAGAATATCCTGGAGCACCAGCGCGAATCGCCGGCGCAGATCGGCCGGTGCGATGTCGCGAATATCGATGCCGTCGACCAGGATTCGCCCGCGCTGCGGGTCATGGAACCGCAGCAGCAGATTGATGACGGTTGACTTGCCGCCGCCGGTGACGCCGGCCAGAGCGACGCGCCGGCCAACCGGGATGTCGAAGGACACATCGCGCAGCGTCCAGTTGTCATCGTCGGTATACGAGAACCAGACGTTTTCGAAGCGAATCCCCTGGGTCAGCTTGGGCCAGGCGACCGGCGTTACCGGATCGACCAATTTCGGCTTCGTATTGAGCAGCGCGTACATCCGCTTGGCGCCGGCGATCGCTTTCTGGACGTTGGACAATTGTTCCGAGACACGGTAGAGCGGCTCGAACGACCGCCAGATCAGGATGACAAACATGCTGATCGTGCCGACCGTGATCAGTCCGTCGCGAATCCAGGGCAACCCCAAAAGCAGCACCAGTCCAATCATGAGGTACTGCAGGAAATTTATGCCGTTAAAAAAGCCCACCACACTCAATTCGGCAAAGGCATCGTTGCGGAATTTCTGCCGACTGACTTCGTGCAGGCGGTCCCGGGCGTACTGGCCGCGGTGGAAGATCTGGACGATCGGCATCCCCTGTATGAACTCGGTCAGGATGCCGACGACTTCGGCCATCTTCTTGCGCACTTCCAGAAAGCGCGGCGTAGTCTTGCGCTCGAACACGATGATCATGCCGATGATGACCGGCAGCATGAGGACGAGCACCAGGGCGAGCCGCCAGCTGGTGGCGAACATCAGGGAATAGGTCCCGATGACCAACAGGACATCACCGGCCAGCGCCACCGCCGTCATGGTGAACAGCGTACGCAACGCCTCGGTATCGGACTCCACCCGAGCCATCAGGCGCCCCACCGGATGGCGGTCGAAGAACGAGACATCGAGCGACAGGATGTGCGTAAACAGGCGGGTCTTCAGTTCCACCATGACATCCTGTCCGATGATCTCCAGCCGGACCCGTTGCAGGTAGTTCAGGAACAGCGAGATTCCCTGCAGCAGCCCGATCGCCAGCGTCGTGTACACCAGGCCGCGGAAGTCCTTGTCCGCCAGATCGACATCGAACGCCCGTTTGAGCAGCACCGGCCAGCACAACGAGGCGACGGTCGAGGCGACCAGCAGTGCGAAGCATACGGCGAGACTCCGCCAGTGGCTGCGAATCAGCGGCAGCAGGTACGCGAATGCTCTCCCCGAGCTGACAGTCTGCTCCTCGGGGCTCAGTTTTTCATCTACAAACAGTTCGGAACTCATATCAGCAGTGCCTTGACAGTCATTGGTCCCAGGTGGTGATCCGCGGGCACAAACAAAAAGCCCGCCGGATCCTTTCGGTTGCGGCGGGCGACGGTAACTTATTGACTGGTCAAGTGTTACGTGTCGCGAGGCCGCCGCGGATTTCGCCTACGAGATTAGCATTCGTCATGGGTTTGAGGCTGCGCATATTACTTCTCGTACTCCGTTAATGCCTGCGGTAATTCCAGTGAATACGCAATTTCGATTTCTTTGTTGCGTATTGGTAATGAACAGCAGCTTACATGTCAAAGGAAAAATCCTCGTTTTTGGGGGCATGGCTCGATTCCGGGGCCGACCATTGACGAGACAACGGCACGGTGGACTAAGTATGACCGTTCTTGTCATTGACGACGAAGAAGTCATCCGGACGCTGGCACAGAAGATTCTGCAGAAGGCGGGGCACACGGTGCTGACCGCGGTCTCGGGTGGCGAAGGGCTGGCGCAGCTAAGCGTGGCTGCCGAAGCGATCGATCTGGTGATTCTGGATGCCAATATGCCGGGACTTTCCGGCGAGCAGACGCTGCGGCAGATACGCGCGATGTTACCGGGAAAGCCGTGTGTTTTATCGAGCGGCTCTCCGGATATCGAACGGGAGCTGGCCGACGATCTGAGGCCGAACACCTGGTTTCTCCAGAAACCGTATCAGTCGCACCACCTGATTGACTTGGCTGCAAAGGCGGCCGGAGATCGGCCGTCGGGTTCATGATCCGCAGCAGAAACCGGGGAGCTACCGGCGGGTTCGCAAATCAGCTTGCCGCAAAAGGAGCCATGCCGTACCATTGCTCCGTTGTATAACGGAGTTATGATGATCCCGCGTATGATTCGATTTACGGCGCTCCTGACCGCGCTGTTCTGCTGCTCAGGCGATGTGTACCCGGCAGTTTCGCCCGAGGGACGCACCTTTTCCGTTGGCTTCTTCGAGGCCGGGGAGTATACCGGGCACAACCAGTTTCGGGTGCTGCTGCGGGAAGAACTGGAACGGCTCACCCCGCAGGAATTCCAAATCGTGTTCAAGCCGAGCGGGTATCGGTCCGCCGGTTGGAATCGGGATGCCTCGCGACGCATGGCCCTTGAGATGGCCCGTGATACGTCGCTCGACGTCATTGTCGCGGTGGGGCCCTGGGTGGTGCGTGATCTGCTGGCCGCCGGTTGTAAGACTCCCATTCTGGCGGCTTATCAATTCGACGCCGCATCCGATTCACTGGTCGGGGCCGACCGTCGTCCCATTGCCCCCAACCTGACCTTCGCCATGGCACCGGATCGATTCCGTTCCGACCTGCGCACCATTCACCACCTCCTGGGAGCCAAGAAGATCGGCTTCATCTATTTTCGCGACAGCGATGCGGCCACACCGCTGCTGGATTCGCTGAAGCAAATCGGCGACTCGCTGGGAGTCACGATCGAGTCGGCGGCCGGGTACAACAACTTCGGCACCTTTGCCTTCTTCAAGGCCTATGGGGCCATCGCCAAAAAGGTCGATGCGATTTACGTCGGTCCCCTCTGGGGTCTGGATGGCCCGGCGGTACAGGAGTTTCTCGATGAAGCGGTTCGAAGTCGAATGCCGATATGCAGCGGTTGGGAGAGCTTTGTGGCGGGGCGGGGAGCCTGTCTTTCCACTGCCGAGGTCACGCCCCTGGCGGAGGCGCGGTTTCAGGCCGGGAAATTGATTCGCATTCTGAAAGGGGAGCGTCCGGCGGATCTTCCGGTGGTCCTGGAACGATCCGGCGTGCTGACGATCAATGCCGGAGCGCTCCGTGCCTGCCGCATTTCCATCGATGACAACATTCTGGCCGAAGCGAATCTGATCGATGCGCCCATTGATCCGAGTGCCTCGAGCTACCGCCTCCAGGAGGCAATAGCGCGTGCCTTTGAGCAGAATCCCGGCTTTCTGGCCCAATCCGACGCCCTGACTGCAACGGTCAAGCAGTCAGAGCGGGCAGCGGCGGCCTACTGGCCCCAGGTGACGTTGTCTGGCCGCGTGGCTCATGTCGATGATCGAACGGTTAACAACCACTTGGGGCAGGTTTCGGCCGAGCAATACGGGCTCTCGCTGAACGTCTACCAGACCCTGTTCTCATTGCCGGCGATCCGGGCCATGAAGGACGCCAGACTCGTCAGGGATAGTCTGCAGGCGGATTCATCGGCGGCCCGGCAGGCCTTCGCCGAGGCGGTGACTCTGGCGTTCCTCAACTGCCTGAAGGCGGATGACCTGGTAACGCTAATGCGAACGGAGCGCGCCGGCGTCGACCGCAATCTTCAACTGGCGCGCGCCCGGGCCGCCCTCGGAGAAGAAACGACGCTCGATTGGCGGCGTTGGGAGGCCGCCCGGCTGCGCAGCTCGGCCGACCTCGTAGCGGCCGAACAGAATCGGCAGGTGGCTCGAATCCTCCTGAATGTCCTGCTCAATCAGCCGGGAGAGCAACCTTTGCTGTTGCGGGGTGAACCATTCGGGCCGAACGGACTGGTGGCCGACTATTTTTCGCTCTCTCGTTTCGTCAGCAATGATTCCGTTTTTGCCCGCACGCGGGAGTTCCTGGTCGCCGATGGCATCAGGATGAATCCCGCGACCCGTCGGGAAGATGTCGTTCTGGAAAGTCGCAAGGCGAGCCTGATGGCCAACAGCGCCCGCTGGCTCCCGACCTTCGGCCTCGGGGCACGACTGGCACTGGCGGATTCGCTGGCCGACCGCCCACCGTCCTTCGACGAAAAGCGCCCGACGTTCGAAGTCGGTCTGCATATGAGCTGGACGCTCCTCGATGGGTTTGATCGCCGGAAGGAGCGGGCCCGGTACCGGTCGCTAGTGAGTCGGCAGGAGTACCTTCGGGATGCCCAGCGACTCGAACTGATGGGGCAGATTCAAGTACTGTCTGCGACGTTGCGCTCGCAACTGCAACAGGCCCAGTTATGCGATCGCGCCGCCACGCTGGCAGCGGAAAGTCAGGATTCAATTCTCGCCGGATACAGCTCCGGCGTCCTGGGGTATAGCGACGTCGACGAACAAGCGCTCAGGCTGACAGCGTATGAGGTCGCGGCTCTGACCGCCCGATATCAACTGTTCGAGACTGAGGCCCGCCTGCTCCGCGCGCTCGGCTGGATGCCTGAGGACCGCTACATTTCTCCCGGTGCAGAACTGGCACGCCGATTGGTCGCCAGATTCGGCCAGCCGACGCCGTAACCAAAATCACCCTTAGTGACTATGGCTCTCTCCTGGAAAGATCTGGACACACCCGCACTCCTGATCGAGCGCCGTATCATGTTGTCCAATCTGCAGCGCATGCAGGATTTGGCCGACGAGTTCGGCCTGCATCTCCGGCCTCATGTAAAGACCCACAAGTGCGCGCAGTTGGCGCAGCTTCAGATCCAATTCGGAGCGATCGGAGTGGCGGCCGCGAAACTATCGGAGGCCGAAGCGATGGTGGCGGGCGGCATTCTCGACATTCACATAGCCAATCAAATCGTCGGGCCGAGGAAGATCGAACGGCTCATGGAGTTATCCGGCAGGGCCAGCGTGAGTTGTGCGGTGGATGCCATCGAAAATGTGCGCGAACTGTCGGCAGCGTGTGCGGCTCGCGGGTCGCACCTGAATCTGCTGATCGAGGTGGACACGGGCCTGCATCGATGCGGGCTGAGCGACTTTGAGAGCGTTCTGCGGCTGGCTCGCGAGATCATTCAACTTCCCGGTGTCCAATTCGCGGGGCTCATGACTCACGCCGGGCATGCCTATGGTGCGGCGGATGCCGCCGAACGGGCGAGCATCGGTCGGCATGAGGGAGAGCAGATGGTCGACCTGACCCGAAAGCTGGAACGAGAAGGTCTCACCGTGCCGGAAGTGAGTGTGGGTTCTACCCCGACCGCCGCGTTCGCGGCCCGGGTGCCCGGCGTCACCGAACTGCGAGTCGGAAACTACATTTTCAACGACGCGACCCAGGTCGCTCTGGGGGTGGCAACCTATGCCGAATGCGCTCTGACGGTGCTGACGCGGGTGATCAGCCGCCCGGCGCCCGGTCGCCTCGTGATCGATGCGGGCAGCAAGACGTTCAGCAGCGATATCGGTGCCCACGGTCGGCGGGTCGTGACGGGCTATGGATATCCGGGGGAGATACCGGCCAAACTGGTCCGGCTGTCTGAAGAGCACGGCGTGCTGGAAGGGCGGGTTGAAAACGTCGCGGTCGGCCGTCTCCTGCGGGTTGTTCCCAACCACGCCTGCGCGGTCATGAATCTCGCCGATAGGGCATACGTGGTCGACGGCGACCTGGTGGTACAGGAGTTGGATATCACGGCCCGAGGGGCGGTTACGTAAACGAGCCGCGGCTCATCATCGAAGCCCGTCGAGCAGGTACTTCACCACACAAATGATCACCACCAGCGCTGTCAGGCCGATTCGCGCCACGCGGAGCACAGGCCGGTCGCGGAAGGTCGGAATCGGCAGCCCCCGCTGCATTCTCCATAAGCGTCGACCATAGATGCCCAACACCGCCACGGTCAGGCCGATCACCGGAACGGTGAACACGAGGGTGCCGAATTCGTACCGGATGGTGTACCAGCCGATCAGCAGTGCGATGTAAAAGAATGCGTACTTGCCGGTAATGGTTGAAGGAAAGCCGGCCAGTCGGCTGGAAAACAGAGCCGCCGCCGTCAGGATGACGACATCTCGTCCGATGATCACAACGGCCAGCCACATGGGGAGGTCGCGATACAGCGTCAGCAGAATCACCGTAACCGCCACAAACAGCTTGTCGGCCAGCGGGTCCAGGATGAGGCCGAGGGGCGTGGTTTGCCGCAGTTTCCGCGCCAGGTAGCCATCCAACGCATCGGTTGCGCCCGCAACGATCATGAGGAGGACAGCGATAATCGTCGCTTGTGGAGTGTCCTGGGCGAGAGCTATTCCGATGAGCGGCGTGAGCGCGACCCGACTCAGGCTGACCAGATTGGGCGGCAGGAACAGGTCGCGGGCGTGTAGTTGCTGAATTGATTTCATGGTAGCGCTCATTCTGACATCTCGAACATACGCCGTGGCGGAGCCTTGGCGCAAGCAGGATGTCGACTTGGCGGCGGTCGTCGAGTAGACCGACGAAACGGGGGCACATTCCCATACTCAGGGGTAATGGATTGTGGCTCAACTTGTAACGGGATTTGCCGACATACTACGTACCACTTGGAGAAACCGAAGTGTAGGCGACGCGCCACAGTGGAAAGTACCTTCGGTGAACTTCACGGCTGCTAAACATGAGCCGAGGATTGTGAATGGAAGCTATGGAAAGCGTGCATCGGTCTGAACTGATCTCACCCTTATGGATGGGCAGTTCCGTCGTCCATCGTGTATTCCCGTGTCAGCCCTGCGCGCCTTCCCGTGTTGATGCTCCAACTCATTGTCAGGTAAGAGGTTTTTTGTTGACAGCGGCATCCAGTTTGGACCTGCTTGTCGGAGGTGAGCTGCACCGGGGCGGTGCTACTATGGAAGGAAGAAAAGGTAACCAGGAGGTGACCAGATGACCCTTGATATTTCCGCATGTCTGCCGGAAATCGTTAATCCCGCTAACTGAGAGATAGAGGAAGAAGAGGAGTATGAAACTACTTCGCATCATTCTCGCCGTTGCTGTCGTGATGGCCATCCCGGCGTTATTGCTCGGGGCGACAGTCGGCAAGATCACAGGAGTGGTCACTGATGCCCAGACCAAAGAACCCCTGGTCGGCGTGTCGGTGCAGATAGTTGGAACTTCGTCAGGCGCCGTGTCCGACGCCGACGGCACGTATACTATCTTGAATGTGCCGGTCGGCACGTACACGCTGAAGATGTCCCTGGTCGGCTATGCCGAAGTCCAGGTCTCCAACGTGGAAGTGTCGGTCGATCTGGCCACCTACGTAAATCAGGAAATGAGCTCGCGCGTCACCGATCTGGGGAAGACGATCCAGGTGACGGCCGAGCGGCCGCTGGTGGTCAAGGACAAGACCACCTCGATCAACGTCGTCAAGCGCGATCAGTTGCTGGCCATGCCCACCCGCGGGTTCGAACAGGTGGTGGGTATTCAGAACAGCGTCGTGCGCATGAAGTCGAACGTCGACCTGCGGCAGCGCGGTTTCCGCGAGGCGGTCGGCGCCACCGGTTCGGAAATGAACCTGCGCGGCGGTCGTCCGTCGGAAGTCGCCTACTATGTCGATGGCTTCTCGCAGCAGGATCCGCTCTCGGGCCTGTCGACCTCGAACATCAACAATAACGCCATCAAGGAAGTCGCCGTGACGGCCGGTGCGTTTTCGGCCGAATACGGCCACGTCTCCTCCGGTATCGTCAACGTGACGACCAATTCGGGGACGGACAAATATCACGGCAACGTCGAAGTCGTCTCCGACAATCTCTGGGGCAAGACCCACAGCTACGACCAGAATTACTATTCGGCCGATGTCGGCGGTCCGATCCCGTATCTGGAAAAGGGTACCTTCTTCCTCTCCGGCGAAAAGCGCTGGCTGGGCGATCGCGATCCTTCCTCCAAAACCAAGTCCATTGCCGAGCAGTTCAATCTCGACTCGTATTTCGGTGATACGCCGCAGCGACTGCCCAGCAACTGGCTGAACGGTTTCTCTTACCAGGGGAAACTGGATTACGCCTTCAAGCCGACCCTCAAGGGGGCGCTGAGCTTCAACGGCTCGCTGGACAAGTGGCAGGAATATCGCCACGACCGCATTTTCACGACCAAGCACATGCCGCGGTACAAGGACAAGAACGTCGGCGTGAACGCCAAAGTGACGCACACGGTGAACACGAACATGTTCTACAACCTGAGCGCCTCCTACTTCCTGACCGAGCGCATTCGTGGTGACGGCGTGCTGTTCGATAATATCGACGCTTATCGCCGCGTGTACTTGCCTGATTTCGAAGGCGGGCGCGTGTTTACGAACCCGGAGGAAAACGAGCAGAACCTGTTCTTCGAGGATTCCGCGGCCATCTACGCGAGCTACTTCGACCACCGCATCGAGCCGGGTTCGGACGAAGACACCATCGTCGGTTATCAGCAGGCGTACTGGGCCAATTTCATGCACCGCAAGTCGTCCTACTGGGGCTTCAAGGGAGACCTCACCGATCGGGTGACGGAAAATCACACCCTGAAGGCCGGCTTCGATTTCCAGCGCCACACGCTGCGCTATTTCGAGAATCTCGACGCCACGCTGGGCTACACCAAGAACCTGGTGAACCGGTACGGCTTCGACGAGAACGGTAAGGAATCCGATGACGAAGGGTTCGCCAACAACACCAAGCACCCGATCAACCTGGGTCTGTATGCGGAAGATCGGTTCGACTGGCAGAGCCTGGTGGTGAGCGCCGGCCTGCGCTTCGACTTCTTCGACTACAAGGCCCTGCGCATCAAGGACATTATCTATCCGCTCGATCCGGGCCGGGCGACCGGCGTCGACACGCTGGACGAGAGCGACCTCGAGAAGAGCGAGAAGTTCACCCGCCTGTCGCCGCGACTGGGCATCGCCTTCCCGGTAAGCGACAAAACCCAGTTGCATGTCAACTACGGCAAGTTCTACCAGCGTCCGGATCTCAATAAGCTGTACCTCGGGTACGACTTCTTCGCGGCCCGAATTCAGGCCGGTTCCTACTACCCGTTCTCCAGCCCGAACCTGAAGCCGGAGAAGACGACGCAGTACGAGTTCGGTATTTCCCATCAGCTCGGCGACAATACGGCGCTCGAACTGACGGCCTACTACAAAGACGTCTCCGACCTGACGCAGATTTTCCACCAGACACCCGGTTTCCCCTCGCAGTACGACTACTATTCGAACATCGACTACGGGACGATCAAGGGTGTCGATGTTGAGTTCAACATGCGCCGGACGCGCAATATCAGCATGGACCTGAAGTATACGCTGGCGTATGCGACCGGTACCGGCTCGTATTCGCAGAGCCATTACATCATTGCCTGGCAGAATCCGAAATTCCCGAACAAGACGACCGCGCCGCTGGACTATGACCAGCGTCACTCGCTGATCGGGATGTTCGACATTCGGGGCGGTAAGGGTGAAGGTCCCAAGATCGGCAACACCTACATATTCGAGAACACCGGTCTGAACGTGCTGGTGCAGGCGCGCAGTGGCACGCCCTACACGCCGATCAAGTCCGGCAACGTGATCACGCTGGCGGCCTTTACACCGGAACCGACCGGTTCCATCAACTCGGTGTATATGCCCTGGACCTTCCAGATCGACCTGAAGCTGGAGAAGAAGGTCACGATCCGCGGGTACGACATCACGCCGTACCTGATGGTCAAGAACCTCTTGGATCGGGACAACATCTATGCCGTCTACGAGACCACCGGTCAGGCGGACGAAACCGGTTTTCTCGGCACGGCCGAAGGACAGACCTTCGTCCAGAACTACGGCAGCTACGAATACCAGCTCGCCCAGAATAACCCGAAAAACTATGGGACCCCGCGGATGATATATGCTGGTATCCGCGCATCCTTCTAAGGATTCAGGAGGAAAGACGATGAAAGTAAAATTCCTGGTAATATCGCTGGTTGTTCTGCTGGCTGCGACGGCCTTCGCCTTGCCGCCGACAGGACGATCGACCAAGGGCACACCGCCGTCCGTGGCCGGGATCGACAACGAGGAGTACATCGATGTGAACAACATCCTGATGTTCGTTGCCAACCGCGGCCAGTTCGCGCGGGACGTGTCCGGTGTGTTCGGCTACGACTACGGGACGTTCTTCCCGTACAATGGTGTCCAGTACATTCTGGACGGCTCGCAGATCAGCTCGCCGTTGTACGCCTCCGGCCTCTGGGTCGGCGGTATCGACTCCGCGACCGGCGAAAAGCGGGTCAAAGTCTGCGAGTACAATACGGAATACCGTCAGGGACCGTACCGCCAGACGTTAACCGACAGCCTGAACTTCTATCCTGATGCTCCGGAGTTCCGGACGTTCAAACTGTACAGTGACAGTCTGGCCAACAACCCGAACCAGGACTATGAGGACTGGATTCTGGCGGCCCGCACCGGGGCGCCGTTCGAGGGAACCGACAGTGCGATTCCCAAGATGATCGGCAACCAGATGCTCTGGTCAGTGTACAATGACGCTGATACGGCGAACAAGAACGATGCCGGTTCGACCAACTCGCTCGGCCTCGAAATTCGCCAGACAACCTTTGGGTTCAGACGCGAAGGCGCTCTGAACAACATCGTGTTCGTCAAGTTTCAGATCTTCAACAAGGGACATCGCACCATCAACAACTGCTACTTCTCGCTCTGGTCAGACCCGGATCTTGGAGGATCGGCCGATGACCTGGTCGGGTGCGACACCCTGCTCAGCCTTGGTTATTGCTACAACGCCAACAACGCCGACAATCAATACGGCAGCCGTCCACCCTGTACCGGGTACGACTTCTTCCAGGGGCCGCTGCAGTACACCGGTGATCCGGCCGACATCGGCAAGGCGTGGGGCACCACCTGGCCCGGGTATCGGAATCTGGGGATGGTGTCGTTTAACAAGTACATCAACGGGACCGACCCGGCCGATTACAACGAGACCTACAACTATATGCAGGGTCTCAACAGTGACGGGACGCCGCTTGGCAATGGCACGACCTACAATTTCCCGGGAGACCCGGTAGCGGGAACGGGTGAGCTGGACTTCGATCCGGCGGATCGACGTTTCATGCAGTCTACCGGTCCGGTCACGTTTCGTCCGGGAGACAGCACGGAGATTCTGGCGGCCATCATCATTGGCCAGGGGGGTGACCGCAAGTCCTCCATCTCGGTCATGAAGTATTACGATCAGACGGCTCAGTCTGCGTACGATCTGGATTTCGACATTCCGGAGCCCCCGGTGGCCCCCCGAGTGACGGTGAAGGATCTGGACGGCATTGTCTCATTACGCTGGACCGATACGTCAGAGGTGAACCCTGGGGACTATCCGTTCCAGGGGTACACGGTGTATCAGGGTGAAAGCCCGGCGGGTCCCTGGGTACAGATCGCCAACTACGATCTGGTGGATGGGGAGTCCAATATTCTCGACAACGTGCTTGACCCCAATACCGGCATTCTGGAGTATCGCGCTGTAAAAGTCGCGACCGACAACGGCGTGAAGAGGTACTTCGGTACTACCGAGGACTTCCTCAGGGGCGGCGAGTTGTATAATTCGACGCAGTATTTCTATAAGGTCGAAGCGTATTCCTACAACCCGGCCGAGTCGCCCAAAACCCTCACCTCAGCGACCATCGTGACATCGATTCCGCAGCCCCCGATCGCGGAAATCGAATACGAGGCCGACTATGCGCAGACGCTCGAAGTCGATCACGCCGCCGGCCCCTCTGATGGCGTGGTCAGTCCCATCGTGATTGATCCGTCCATTCTGACGGGCGACGATTACCGGGTCACGTTTGGAACGTATCCGGAGACAACGGCGACATATACGCCGTACTCGCTTGATACGCTGCAGTGGTTCTATACCCTCGATACCACGACCGACATCTGTTTCATCACGTTCGACTTCGATACGATTTTCTGTGTTGATTCAACACTGGATTCCGTCGAGACCGAAGAAACGGACGAGAGTTACGACACCACGATCGTGGATATTACCTACTGGCGCCTCCGCGATCTGACGACCGGATTGGTCCTCTTTGACCGGCAGCTCAACCAGAGCGGCGATGCGGACTACCCGATCGTTGACGGTTTGGTCGTGAAAGTCTCGGGACCGGAACCAGGCGTCAAGCCGGGGTTCCAGGGTGACGCCAACCAGGGTTGGGATATTCCAAGCGGGACCCGCCGATTCACGTGGGCCGGTGGCGCCGACGGGCTTCACTTTGAAGCGTTTCAAGGTGCCCTCGGTTGGGCCAGTCCCAACAGCGTGTTCGGAGGCGGTGCGCCTGGCGTCGCGGCACCGTTTATCAAAAACCTTGTCTTGAAGCTGGCGACTACCGACGTGCTCGGGAACTTCGACGCCGACGACGAAAATGTCTCCTACGCGTACCGGTATGGGCGCGGGTTTGCCGGTCCGCCGGCCCACCCGGAATTCGGACCATACATCGTCAACGCAGCAGCTGGTTACTCATACCAGGACTTCACGAAGAGCGTACCACTCTCGGCCTGGGATGTTGAAGCCGACCCGCCGCGGCGTCTCGAAATAGGATTCCTGGAGAACAACGTGGACAGTGGTGCCGTAGATGGCAAGTACTGGCCCCCCTACAATGCCGCAGCGAACAACGTGTCGGGTACCGGACCGCGCGAATGGCTGTTCATTTTCAATACCGATTACGCGGAAACGCCCGATCCTGCCAACCAGGTGGAGTTAACCGGCAACCCGCTGCCCATCATGTATTTCGCGACATGGGCGCGGCGAGCGCAAGTGGGCTGGGCGACCGGCGATGAGTTCGCCATCTTCGCCAACCACGTGAACAGCCCGCTGGATACTTTCAACTTCACGGCGGAAGCTCCGACGGTTACCCAGGCCGGCTCTGGACTGCTTGACAAGGTGAACACCGTGCCGAACCCGTTCTACCTGTTCGGTCCGTACGATCCGGCGGTCACCAACCGTCAGATCAAGTTCCAGCACCTGCCGGATGTCTGCACCATCAGGATCTTCAATCTGGCCGGGGAACTGGTCCGGACGATCGAAAAGACCGATGCGGCGACCTCGATCGAAACCTGGGACGTGCTGACCGAAAACGGCCTGCCGGTAGCCTCGGGAATCTACCTGTATGTGGTGGATGCGCCGGGATTAGGACAGAAGATTGGCAAGATGGCCGTGTTTACCGAAGCCGAAGTGATTCAGAAGTACTAAGGCAAGGAAGGACAAAGTGATGAAACACAGAATTCTGATAGTAGCGCTGATGCTCCTTGTGTTCGGCCTGCCTTCGGTCTATGCGGGCAACTCAAAGAGGACCGGCACCGCCGGCGCCCCGGAATTGCTGATTCCGGTGGGGTCGCGTGGGACGGCGATGGGTGGCACCACCGTTGCCGATGCCACCGGCGTGGAAGCCATTTACTGGAACCCCGCCGGCCTGGCCTCGCTGGAAGGAACGGAGGCGATGTTCAGTCACCTGCCGTACCTGGCGAGTATCGACGTCAACTTCGGCGGTATCGCCACGAACGTGGAATCATTCGGCGCGATCGGTGTAACCGCAAAGGTGGTCTCAATCGGCGATATGGAAGAAACGACCGACCAGTACCCCGATGGGACCGGACGGAATTTCAACCCGACCCTGACGGTCCTGGGACTGACCTATGCCCGGCAGCTGACCGCCAATGTGGCGTTCGGCGCCACCGGCATGTACATCAATGAGAGCATCTTCGAGGTAAGCTCCAACGCCATGGCGTTCGACGTGGGTTTCATTTATGATCCCCGCTGGAAAGGGGTGAAACTCGGCGTTGCCATCAAGAACTACGGCCCGCAGGGCAAGTTCTCGGGCAAGGGATTCGAGCAGTTCTACACCGATCAGCGTCCGGTCTCCCCGAATGCGGCGGCGTATGACCTGCCCAGCTCGATCAATATCGGGCTCTCCTACAATGCGTTTAACCAGGGAATGAACTCCGTGACGGTGGCCGGTAATTTCCGGTCGAATAACTTCGCCGAGGATCTCTGGCAGGGGGGCGCCGAGTATTCCTACAACCAGCGGTACTTCCTCCGCGCCGGGTACAACTACTCCAAACAGGATGCCTACCTGTATGGAGCGTCGTTCGGCGCCGGACTGAGCTATCCGCTCGGTTCGACGAAGCTGACGTTTGAGTACTCCTGGACCCAGACGGAATCATTCGACAGTGACAACCAGTACTTCACGCTGAAAGCCGCCTTCTAGTACCGGTAGATCACTTCGTAATGCGAAAAGAACGCCGGGCGCTCCACAAGGGGCGCCCGGTATCGTTTGTATTCGATACGGTAGACCGAATTTCTGCGTCGAACTTGTCGGCGACTCAATCGACGGAGAAAAGCAGCGGATAAAAAAAGACGTCGGCAGCCAGGGAATAACTGCCGACGTTGAATTTTAGCGGTACGGGGAGTCGAACCCCGGTTTGATGGCTGAGAACCACCTGTCCTAAACCACTAGACGATACCGCCAATTCATGCGCAATGCTAAAAAAGCAACACGGCGCAATATATAGGCTTCAACAAATACTGTGTCAAGGAATGTAAATGTGTTGTATGACAATGAGTTACGGCTATATGATTGGTTAATGCCATGCGTCCAAAGAGCTTACTGACACTCACTTTTCAACACCAATTTCCAAGAATTTTCCGCTCTATTTTTTGCCGGTCCATCAAGTTAAACTGCCAAATTGGCACGATATGGCGTGTCTGATTCTGGCCTGTTTCCCTTTGTCCACGTTACCATAAGGCGAACCATATCGGACAACGGCTTCCGTCTCACACACTCCGTCCTTGGCAGGTGGAAATTACCCAGGCCCGGATTATGATCAAGAAAACCCCCTTGTTCAAATAGATGAAACCCTTGACAAGCTTCCTCCGTATGATATCTTTATGATATCATTACGCTATCAAAGGAGGTAGTATGATCAAAGAACGTGATCGTCACGCCGTCTCCGGATGGGGACCGCTGGTTCTGTTTATTCTCATCTTCATCGGAGGCATCTATACGGTGATCATCCGTCCCGATGATGCAAGCAAGGTCGCCGCCGTGGTGGTAATGGCTCTCAATACGTTCATGATGGCCGGGCTGTTCATGGTAGCGCCGAATCAGGGGCAGGTGTTGCAGTTGTTCGGCAAGTATGTCGGTACGGCCAAGGCGGAAGGGTTGCGCTGGGCGAATCCGCTCTACACCAAGAAGAAGATCTCGCTGCGGGTGCGGAATTTCGAGACGAACCGTCTGAAAGTGAACGATGTGAACGGCAACCCGATCGAGATCGCCGCGATCGTCGTCTGGAAAGTGGTGGATACGGCGCAGGCCAGTTTCCAGGTGGACAGCTACGAGAATTTCGTGAAGATCCAGAGCGAGTCGGCGGTGCGGAATCTGGCCACGCAGCACCCGTACGACACCCACAAAGAGCACGAGGTGTCGTTGCGGGGGCACACGGCCACGATCTCCGATCAGTTGCGGGCCGAGATCCACGAGCGGCTGGCGGAGGCCGGGGTTGAGGTCATAGAAGCGCGGATCAGCCATCTGGCGTATGCGCCGGAGATCGCCGAAGCGATGTTGCGTCGGCAGCAGGCGGGCGCGATTGTGGCGGCGCGATCGTTGATTGTCGAGGGGGCGGTCGGGATGGTCGAGATGGCGCTGGAGCAGTTGTCGCAGAAGCATATCATCGAGCTCGATGAGGAGCGGAAGGCGGCGATGGTCTCCAATCTGCTGGTGGTGCTGTGCGGCGAGTCGGCCACGCAGCCGGTCATCAACACCGGAACGCTCTACCAATAAGCCGTGGCGGTGCGGAAACCTTTTCTCCTGAGGATCGATCAGGAGACACTGGCGCTGTTGCAGCAGTGGGCCGATGATGAGCTGCGGAGCCTGAACGGGCAGATCGAGTTCCTGCTGCGAAAAGCGCTGGCGGAGGCGAATCGGGTGCGGAGCGGCAGGAGCCCCAAACAGGGGACGGCCGAATAGCCGTCCGCACCCTGCTGTCCGGCGGCCATATCGACGCTGATGAGGCGCGGGAGAGCGGCAAGTTCGTTGTGGCACAACGACAAATGGGTTCGCTCTGTCGTTTTCTGTTTCGCACCCCAAACCCCTCTCACATGACATGCGGCGGGTAATATCCAAATGCCATGGCCCGATTGCGCCGCCCGTTCCCGACGTACTTCCGTAGCGCTCGAATTACGACAAAGTTGTATCATTTCCGCTGTCCGCGCACGCATGGAGACCACACCGGCATCAGGTGCGAAGGTATTCGAAGACTACGATCATCGGGAAGATCTGCCGGCGAAATGGTAGCATGTTGCGGGCCAGGCCCGGGACTTGCCGGCCGTCGGGAACCAGACAGAAATATCCACAAAAAACGTTGACAACGATATCCGTGCTAAGTTAGTTAGTGCTCACTAAGTTGGAGGTGTATGGTACGAGACGGTGAACAGACGCGCCGACGGATTCTTGATGCAGCGACCGATCTCTTTGGGCGGGAGGGGTTCGAGAAAGTCACGGTCAAGCAGATCGCCGAGCAACTGGAGATAACGGAGCCGGCTGTGTACCGGTATTTCGAAAGCAAAGAGGCGCTCGGCAGTGCTGTGCTGGACGAGTTGGTCGGCCGACTGGACGTGGACGAGCTGTTCGCGCGGCTGGCGCGACTTGACGACGTTGAAGCTCTGATGGGGGGATTGGCTTCTCACATTGTCGCATTCTTCTCGGATCGACAGGAGTTGTATCGCCTGTTGCTGTACTCCTCGCTGTCCGGTCATACCCATGCGCATGCGGTGTACGGTGCCCTTCGGGGAACCTACTGCAGTTTCCTGAAACGGGAACTGGATCGTCTGTTCAAGCTGAAGTGTATCCGAGAGGTCAACAACGAGGTTACCGCCCGGTGTTTCGTGGGAATGGTGTTTGACTGCGCCCTTTCCAACACGTTGTGGAAGGGAATGCAGGGCAGGCTGTTCCCACCGGCCGCCATCATCGCCAACAACGTGGGGATATACGCCCGGGGCCTGGCCCTGCGGAAAGAAGATCATGACTAAACAACGAGCTCACACAATCCACCACAGGAATTCGGAGGAAGAATGATAGCAGACTCGAAGGGCGACCATCGGCATGGTCACTTTCCGCGGCTGATCCTGGGGCTGATTCTTCTCTTGGCGCCAAGTAGTTATGCGGCTGCGCTTGAGATGGCTCCATGTGCGGAATGTCATGCCGACATTTGTGAAACTTTTCCCAAGGTGAGCCATGGTGTCACGCTTTCGGCTGACGCTTCCCGGGGAAATGTCTGTGAGGCGTGCCATGGATCCGGGGCCGCGCACGCGACCTCGGGTGATCCGACTCAGATTGTCAACCCCGCGCACCAGGACCAGTTCGGCAGCAGCGAACTTTGCCTGAGTTGCCACAAAGGAGCAGCCTTTGACAGTTGGTCGTTCTCGGGCCACAAGGCAGCCGATGTCAACTGCGCCAATTGCCACACGGTTCACGCGGTAAAGGCGAAGGACGCCGACAAGGCGGGTGCCGAACGCTGCTACGCCTGTCATGCCGCGGTGCGGGCGGAGCTGTCTATGCCGTCGCATCACCCGATCGCCGAAGGGCGGATGGCGTGTGTGGATTGTCACAATCCGCACGGCGGCCCGGCGCGCTTGACGCAGGAGAACACCGGGCGTGAGCTCTGCTTCACGTGCCACGCCGAGAAAGAGGGGCCGTTCGTCTACGAGCACGCCCCGGTGAACGAGGACTGCATGGTCTGCCACCGGCCCCACGGCACGGTGGCCAACAATTTGCTCAAGCAGAATGAGCCAGCTCTCTGCCTGTCCTGTCACGCCATGCATTTCCACGCCACGGCGGAAGGGGTCGACGGTCCCTTCACGGTGCCGCTCGACACGACCCGGAACGGCATATCCACGACGGACGGCTGGAAGCGCGGGATGCTGACCAGATGCACGCAGTGTCATGGCGCCATTCACGGTACCGACCTGCCGTCACAGACCATCTCAACCGGCGGCAACGCCCTAACCCGATAGGAGGAAACCGTGAAGAACACATTCATGATGATTCTCATCGCCCTGTCGGGACTGGCCATGCCGATAGTCGCGGCGGCCGCCGATTCCGACAGTTCGCTGACCCGGTCGCTCTGGATCGGTTCGCATTACACGTCGATTTCCGACTACGCGCGGAAGGTGGGCGAGTACGATCTGGGCAAGGACGAGTTGTTTCCCGAGGCCCGGTTCGATCTGCACTCGACCCGCAAGGCCAACATCATAGACTTCTGGTCGCACTACTACGATTATCGAACACAGACCGCCGGCCTGAGCGCAAAGCTCGGCGATCGGCTGTCCGGTGAAGCCAACTACCAATCGTTCATCAAGGCGTTCGGCCAGGATGGTCTTTCCAATCTCGAGACCCGGGAATGGCTCTCCAGTCGCCCGGGCGGCAAGATCCTGACGCATGAGCTGAGCGACTCCGGCGCCGACTACAACATCCGCCGGCAGGAGTTCCAGGCACGTCTGGACTTCCTGTTGTCGCATCGGAACAACGTGCGGCTGATGGCGGCCCATCGCACGATCCTGGAGAAGGGTTCGCAGCAGCAACTGACGGCCAATCACTGCTACAGTTGCCACGTAGGGTCGCAGACCCGCCGGGTGGACAAGCGAACGTATCAGTATCAGGCTGGCCTGCAGGCGGATATTCAGAAGCTGACGGCTGGTTACGATTTCAGCTACCGGACGTTTTCTTCGCACGCGAACGCGCCGACCTTCACCTATGACTCGGCGGCCCACCCGGTGTCCGGACTGTCCGGGCCGGAGTTTGCATCGCGTCAGATCTTCAGCGATACGACGCTGGCGGTCGGGACCCTGCCCAAGACCAACAAGACCGGGCACAAGGCCCGTCTGAAAGGGGAAGTGGCAGGAGGACAGTTCTCCAGTTCGTTCACGTACAGTACGGCCAAGAACACGGTGACCGACCTGAAGAGTGATGCCTACGGCGGCTCCGCGCAGTACGCTCGTCGCCTCTCGCCGCGATCCCGGCTGGTCGCCAAGGCGAGTCTCCTGCGGCAGAAGACCGATGATGTCTTCATCGATCTGCCGACCTGGCGGGCCGGACGACCGGGCACGCAGGTCGATTTCGACTACACCCGGTACTCGTCGCTCAATCGCCTCGACGCCAAAGGGAGCGCCGAATTGATCACCAAGCTGAACGCCAAGTCGCAGCTTTCGTTGTTGACGGCGTACCAGCGGGTGCGACGCGACAATTATCCGGACGTGGACTACACGACCAACAAGTACTCGGGCCAGGCCAAGTACCGGTACCGGCCGACCACCAAGGCCGATGTCACGCTGGCGTACCGTATCGACAAAACGAACAAGCCGTTCACCGCCGCGCGGGGGCTCTTTGAAGCGAGCGGGCGGGACGTCCTGAAGGCGCTCGATACCATTGCGGCGACGCGCGGCTTCATCTACTATTTCCAGCGCGAGGCGCTGCGCTATCAAACGATCTCCACGATGCCGACCGACCGTCATGAAGGAAACCTCAGCGGCACTCTGGCCCTGGGGACGCGCACCACGCTGCAGTGGAGTGTCAAGGGTGTGTACGACAAGAACGGCGATCTGGATTCGCTCGATGTCAAGCACGTCTCGTTGCAGCCGACGATCGGCCTGACGCTGACGCCGAGTACCAAGTGGTCGTACGCGGCCGGCTGGACGTATACGTATGACAAGGCACGACTACCGGTCACCATGCCTCTCTTCGATGGCTGAGCGGCTCACCTGAATACCGACACCGTGAGTGTCGATCCGTTTATCATTCTGCCGAAGCATTTCGGCTCCGCGTATGCCATGACTGACTATGAGTCCAAGGTCCAGTATGCCTATCTGACTGCCACCATGAATCCGACGCCGCGCGTGCAGGCCGTCGCCACGATCAGTCTGACCGCTTCCAAAGCGGCGCTGGACCAGGTGGCGATGCCGGATGTGGCCGACCGGTTGGACGGCAACCTTTCGCACCAGGACTTCACCTTCCCCGACATGCACGAGTACTCCGATCTCGACTTCCGGATGCTTCGTCTGTCGCTGGGGCTCTCCTGGCGGCTGTCGCCTCGGCTGACGGTTACGGCCGATGCCGACTACGCCGATCTGTCGGATGAGGCCGCGTACGTGTATGGCGATGAATCAGGCTCGCTCCTGGTTCTCCGTACCGGCCTTCGCCTCGACTTCTAGTTAGTAGCGAACCGAAGCGATTCAATGACGCACCCGTGCCTCCCGCACGGGTGTTTTTTTTCGTCCGTTGCCCCGTGCGCTCGCGGCCATGCTCTGATGGTGTTCCGGTGAAGCCAACAGCCCCGCAGCTGCCCCGCCAGGGTGTTCCACCACGCAAAACAAAAGCGGGGGCCGAATGGCCCCCGCTCATCCTCGGATAATTGGCCGCAGGTGCGGCGTCGTTCAGATGTCGATATCCACCTGAAGGGTCGCCGTGCCGGGCAGATCATCGTTGTTGAACAGATCGTAGCCGATCAGCACGCCGACATTGGGGGCAAACTTCCAGGCGGCTCCGAAGTTGACCGCCCCGTAAGCGCTCTCGGTCCCCATATATTCCGCGCAAATCCAGAGCTTGTCCGACAGTTCGGTCATCGTGCGCTCCCAGGCCAGCAATAGGCCGTCGTTGTCGGCCTTCCCCTCGGCGTCCAGCAGCAGCTTGTCGTTGCCGCTGAAGAAGCCGACGGAAAACCGGCCAAGCGAAACGCTGTCGACCGTGAAGCTCTTGGCGATCTTGGCGTAGAGCACATTGTAGTCGGTCCAGTCCGACTTCGTGCCGACATCGAATATCCCCACGGCCACGGCCGGCGAGATATCACCGAAGGCATTCTCGGGAATCCCGATCTTGGCATTGCCGTAGAGCGGGTAGTCATCCAGCATGCCCAGCCCGGACTTGTGGTCGAAACCGACCTCCATATTGAACTTCGGGAACGGCAAGACGCCGACCGTCAGGCCGAGGTTGGTGACGGTGGCGAACCGGGTGCCGGCGCCGTCCAGCTCGATCGGAAGGTACATATCGGAAGTGATATGGACCAGCTTGTACGGCTGGACATCGGTCGATGGTCCCCAGATATGCGTGGTCGCGGTGCCGAACGCCGCCGTGGAAAACAGCACGATGCCTGCAATGCCGGACAAGAGAATTCGGAACAATCTTCCTGCCATGATCAAACTCCTTCGTAAGCGGTTTCGCCATGGAGCGACGCGTCGAGGCCGCGCTCTTCTTCGCCTTCGGTCGTTCGCACGCGGGTGAACTTGTTGATGATCACGAGCATGACGTAGGTGAAGCCGAAGGCATAGATGGAGGAGCCGATCACGGTCAAAATCTGGACCATGAAGAACTCGCTGTTGCCGTTAAAAAGGCCATCGGCTCCGGCCGGGTTCACGGCCTTGCTGGCCATCAGGCCGAGCAGGATGACGCCGAGCGCGCCGCCGACGCCATGCACGCCCCAGACATCGAGCGCATCATCCCATTTCAGGCGGTTCTTGAGACTGACCGCGAAGTAGCACACGACCCCGGCGAGGATGCCGATAATCGCGGCGCTGGTGGGGGTGACATACCCGGCGCACGGGGTGATGGTGGCGAGTCCGGCGACCGCACCGGTCAGCAGGCCGAGGAATTTGGGTTTCTTCTCGATCAGCCAGGCGAGCAACATCCAGACCGGACCGGCGAACGAGGCCGCAATGTCGGTGTTGAGGAACGCCACGCCCGTGACGGCATCGACGGCCAGCTCGCTACCGGCATTAAAGCCGTACCAGCCGAACCAGAGCAGGCCGGTCCCGAGCGCTACGAGCGGAATGCTGTGGGGAACGGCATCACCAACACGTCGTCGGCCAACGTACAGCACGGACGCGAGCGCCGCCATGCCCGCGATATTGTGCACGACAATGCCGCCCGCAAAATCGAGGACGCCCATCTGCGCCAGCCAGCCGCCTCCCCAGACCATGTGAACGAACGGGAAATAGACGAGCGTCAGCCAGCCGACCAGGAACATCAGATAGGCGCCGAACCTGACACGATTCGAGAACGCGCCGGTGATGAGCGCCGGTGTGATGATGGCGAACATCATCTGGTACGCCATGAACACAAACTCGGGTATGTTGCCTGACCCGAACGGCGATGGCGTGTTCAGGGTCACGCCGATCATGAACACTTTATCGAAATTGCCGATGATGCCGCCTTCACCGCCGCTGAAACAAAGCGAGTAGCCGTAGGCCCACCAGATGATGGTGGTGACGCCCATCGACACGAAGCTTTGAATCATGATGGTCAGGACGTTCTTGCGTCCCACCAGACCGCCGTAGAAGAAGGCCAGCCCGGGGGTCATGAGCATAACGAGACTGGTCGCTACGAGCATGAACCCGGTGTTGCCGGTATCGAACATGGGTACCTCCAGATGCGAAACGGTTCGCGAATTGTCGAAATTCGTTTGTGAAAAACGTAACAAGCTCAACCGGAATTGACAATCAGGGAAACCCTGAGGCGGGGGCGCCAAATGCCTTAGTGAAGGAGAGGTCAGCGGAGACCGAATTGCAGGGACTGGTCGCGGGCCGATTAATCCAGCGGGGTGAGCCCCTCGCGAATGGCGTACTTGGTCAGTTCGGCGACCGAGTGAATATTCAGCTTATCCATGATCTGTTTGCGGTGTGACTCAACCGTTTTGACGCTCACATGCAAATGCGCCGCCATCTCCTTGGTGCTTCTGCCTTCGGCCAATAGCTGGAGCACCTCGCGTTCGCGCGGGCTGAGCGTGGAAAAGGCGGAATTGGCCCGCTCCTTGGCGAGGGCGACGTACTCCTCGAGAATAACGCTTGCGATCGACCCGGAGAGGAATCGCTGGCCGCGGCTCACGGTCCGAATGGCGGTCAACAGCTCATCGATAGCGCTGTCCTTGAGGACATACCCCAACGCGCCGGCCCGGAGCGACTCTGAGACATACCGCTGGTCGGCGTGCATGGAGAGCATGATGATGCGGATCGCGGGGTACTCCGCCAGAACCCGGCGGGTCGCCTCGATGCCGTTTAGTCCCGGCATAGAAATGTCCATAAGCAGGATATCGGGACGCAGCTCCCGGGCCGAGGTCAGAACCGCCGGACCATCGACTGCCTCGCCGACCACTTCCATATCCGATTGTTGACTGAGCAAAGTCCGGAGGCCGTCGCGAAACAGCCGGTGGTCATCGGCCAGCATGATGCGGAGTCTCATCGCGCGCCGCCCTGGGCCCGCGGAAGGAACAGCGCGATGCTCGTTCCTTTACCCGCGCCCGACTGAATTGAGAGCCGTCCTCCCAGGTAGCTCATGCGCTCGCGGATATTGAAGAGGCCGAAGTGATCCGCGGTCGTGCTGCCGATATCGATGATCGCCGGGTCGAAGCCGCGGCCGTTATCGGATACCTCAATCTCGATATGATCGGGCGCGTGGCGCAGTCGGATCGTGGCCCTGGTCGCCCGCGCATGCTTGATCACGTTGGTCAGCAGTTCCTGCACGGATTTCAGGAGCGTGATCTGCACATCATCGCCGAGCGACGGGAAGCCGTGGGCGCCCAATACTTCAACCTGAAGGCCATGTTTCTTCTGAAACCGCTCGGCCAGCCAGTCGAGCGCCGCCACCAGGCCCAGTTCGTACAGGACGGGTGGGCTGATCTCGAAGGTCAGATTCCGCGTGTACTGAATCGTCTGGTTCAGCAACGACATGATCTCATCGATCTTTCCCTCGAAACCGCAGAAAATGGCGTTGCCGCGAAATTGGGAGACGCTCATCTTAATGAAAGAGAGCGCCTGTCCGATGTGGTCGTGCAGGTCTTCGGCGATCGCGCGCCGCTCGCGGGCCTCGGTGAGCGAGAGTTCGGCGGCCAGCCCGCGCAGTTGTTGCTGGTAAGCGGCAATTTGGTGCTCGGCAATCTGGTAGTCGCGAATCTGCGCCTGCAACGCCTCATTGGTACGCCGAAGTTCCTCGGTGCGGGCGTCAACCAGGGCTTCCAGATTGTCGTGGGCCTGGCGAAGGGCGTGGTCGGCCAGCCGGTGCTGAAAGTAGGAGCGCAGCATTTCGGCCAGCGACTCGATCAGATCCCGCTCTTCTTTGAGGAAAGGCCCCTCATCGGCCTCGGGTCGCGCTTCGCGATAGAATACCTCAATGCTACCGGTCTGACCATTACGGGTGACGAAGCGGGCCGTCTGCTGCCAGGGCCCCTCGGCAAAAGAAGAGGTCACGGCCTCAATCGGATCGAAGCGGATACGGGCCGACGCAATGTCCGGGTATTGCCAGGCGGGCGGAAGCAGTGCGGCCACCTTGGCTATCACGTCGGCCGGCGGCCGGGCCTGATCCTGCAGGAGCCGGGCAGTCCCGTGCAGGGCCGTGAGTTCCTTAACCCGTTCCTGGAGCCGATGTAGTACGTCGTCATTCATACCTTGGTCCGCCAATTTGCCGGATTCCCGCGAACAGGGTTCCGTCCAACGCCCTAAGATAGCGGTTGGGGGTGTCCGGAGCAACCACCTCACAAACGACAGGATTTCCTTTACTGTGTATCATCGGGTAACGACTTGGCCGCAAATTCATCCAAAGCGGTTACCTTGGCGTATGAGCATTATGCGGGTCGTGAACCTTTGATCCCCAGACCGCACGTCAATGACAGGCGGTCTCGAACCGGATGTGGAGTTGGGGAAAGCGATGAGGAGAAGCGCGTGATTCGTCAACTGATTGGCTGTGGCTTGCTGGTGTGGCTGCTGTTATTGGTGTTTCCGCCGGCAGAAGCGACGTGCAGTGAGGTGGACGTGACCTCCCGATGGTCTCCCTCCGCTATAATTGTCGATGGTCTCCGCGGCGACTGGCCAACCGGAGCGGTGGGGTTTCTCAAGGACCCGGAGGCGAGTGTCGGAGTCTGTAATGACTCGCAGAATCTCTATGTCGTGTTGGTGTTTCGCGACGAGCAGTGGGCGCGCCTGATTCGGATGAGCGGACTTACCCTCTGGCTGGACAACCAGGGGAAGAAGAAAAAGGAGTTCATGCTCAAGTTCACGGCCGGGCCGGGGCCGGAACAATTGAGGGAGCGACGCGGGCCGGATTCGACCGGTGCAGGACGCCCCATGCCGCGCCTGGAGGGAGAGGACGGTAAGGACCGCAAGTTTGAGACCGCCCTCGTCTGCTTCCAGAAGGATAGAATTGCCGAGAAGCAGATACCGTTGGATGGTGGCGAGGGGCCGGCGGCGGCGTTTGCGCTGGATCAGGGAATGTATGTCTATGAGTTCAAGATTCCTCTGCGCGAAAGCGCCGTGCGGAACTATGGCGTGGCTCCGGTGAATGGTAAGCCGCTCAGTATCGGCCTGCTCTGGGGAGATTCGGACACGAGTAAGATGCGGCGCTCGAGCGGGGGCATGGATATGGGTGGTGGTGGTCCGGGAGGATTTCCGGGAGGCGGACCCGACGGCGGCATGGGGGGCGGCCCCGGAGGAGGCATGGGCGGTGGGCCGGGCGGCGGAAGACCCGGCGGACCGATGGGCGAAAAGCGTGGCTCCGACAAACAGGAGATTTGGCTGAAAGCGAGATTGGTAACCGCAAGCGGGGAAACGAGTACGAAGAAATAGCTCGCTCCGCATTTTCCTCTCTCGAGCGGCGGGCCGGATCATGGGTTCAGATTCGGCCCGCTTTTTTGCCTCATTTTTGATTGCTCGGGTTTCGATTCAGTTATAGGTTCCGTGTACGAAATGTCGAGTTGTACTGTCCATTTGTTACTCTGGAGGTTACATGAGAAATTCATTTCTGTTGTTAGCGGCCGGTCTGGCCATGCTGGTTCTGATAGTCGGATGCGGCAAGGATGCCCAGAAGAACGCCGATGTCGCCACGACCGACAGTCTGAACCAGGCGACGCAGCAGCCGGTCCCCGAGACCAAGCAGCCTGAGGCGCAGCAGGTCGCCCAGGAGCCGGTGAAGCAGGCCGAAGAAAAACCGGCCACCCCGCCCCCGGCCCCCAAGCCGAAACCGCTGGTTTTAACGCTTCCGGAGAGCACGATCGTGGAGATCGTTTTGGCCGACACCGTTCAGACCAATGAAAACAAGGTCGGTGATCTGTTCACCGGGACGGTCGCGAAGGCGGTCGCGATCGATGGTCGTGTCGTCATCCCTGAGGGAGCCAAGGCGAAGCTCGAAATCACCAATCTGGTCAAGGGCGGCACGTTAAAAACCTCCCCCGAAATGGAGTTCACCGTGCGCGAGGTTGAGGCCGCCGATGGCCAGATGCACGCGATCCAAGCCAACGCTTTCTATGAGAAGGGGCGGAGTCATACGGCGCGCGAGGTCGGGATGATCGGCGGCGGGGCGGCGGCCGGAGCCGTGATCGGCGCAATCGCCGGTGACAAGAAGGGCGCCGCGATCGGTGCGGCTGTCGGTGCGGCAGCCGGAACCGGAGCCGCCGCGGCGACCGGACGGCAGAACCTGAAGTATGAGCCGGGCCAGACGGTCACGTTTACACTGCAGCAACCGGTGAAAGTCACGCTTCCGAACAAGTGAAGCTGACGGGATAAGTCAGACAAACGAAAAGCGGGCAGGAGTGATGCACTCCCGCCCGCTTCTTTTTTCCCAAAAAATCGTCACTCGTACAGATCTTTGAGCGTCAGCGTCGCTTCGAGCGGTTTGCCGTCGCGCACCAGCCCGAGCGAGAGCTTGGTCCCGACCGGTCCGCGCAGAAGCTCCCGCACTTTGACGATGCCGCCAAGCGCGCTGAGATCCTTGCCGTCGATCGTAGTCACGATATCCCCGTCTTTGATGCCGGCCAGGGCGGCAGGCGTCCCCTCCGGAACCGTATAGGCGACCATTCGGCCATCGTCCCCAAGCAGCATCTGCAGGCCGCTGTGATCCCAGGGAAACGCCTTGTCGAAATCGGCGCCCTTCTCGACAATGACCTTTTCCCGGGCGTAGTCCAGATACAGAATGAAGTGGCGGAACAAGTCGTTGCCGGCGTTACCGGTGATTTCACCGGAAGCGAATACCCCTGTCCCCTTTTCCTGCGGGATGCCGACGCGCGGTTTGGGCAGCGTATAACCCGCAAAATCGACCGACCTGAACTGAGCCGTCGTAGTCACGTGACCACCGCCGGCGCCGAAGCCGACCCGGCGAACTCCCGGACGGTTGAGCAGGCCATTCTGCTCGGCATAGGGATAGAAGAAATCAAGGCCGGTGGCGCCAAGATCGAGGTTCCAGGGGCCGGTGTACTGGCTGTCGATCGTCAGGGTGATCTGCAGCATGTTGCTTTTGGTAACCGGAGCATCGAGCCTCTGGCCCGGGCCCGTATATAGGAAGCTGTCCGGATCGTAGAAGGTCAACTTCTCGTTGGCGTAGTCGACCTTGGTGGCCAACCGGGAGAGGAAGTCATACCCCAGTATGCCGCCAATCTCGAGATCCATCGTCTTGCGAAACAGCTCGTTGATCGCGATGGCCACCACCTTCTGGGAGTCAAACACGAGGCCGTTGAGGTCAAACGACGGCAGGGTTGCGAACGAGACATCGACGGTGTTCGCGACTCCCTGCCCGACGATCTTCCCTTCGGTTTTCAGTCCGATCTCTTTGGCAAAGTCGGCCTCGATGACCGTGGACCCGGCGCCGGAATCCAGCACCCAGAGCCGGGTCTTGCCGTTGATGGTCAGGGGCAGATAGATGTGCAGTTCAATGAACTGGAACGGTACTTCCACGAAACCTTTCCCTGGCGGGAAGTGGAAGTCCCGCAGCTGCTCGGACGGAGGCTCGAACAGAGCCGGATCGATCGGCTGGTTTTCCTCGATGGTCGTGATCTGGAAGCTGGTGCGCTGGTTGGTCGGCAGTTCGAGCGTCTCGATGCGGTGAGGAACCCAGAGACCATTGACCAGGCGGAAGTCCTTATTGAACGTGTGCGACTCGCCATCCGGCTTGATCACGATGCTCCTGGTCTGGCGCCAGCTCGTCGTGTCGTAGTAGTCGAACATGACCGTGCTGTTGATGCTGTTGGTGGTCTTCAGCACGTGGCACCAGGAACCATCGGTGGTATCCAGCCGATCGTACACGACGGTGAAGTTTTTCGAACCGCGCTTGAGATGCTCGTTCGCCGTCATCAGGCGCCCCAGCTCCCGCTCCTTGAGGGCGACGGAATCGCGGACAATCTGGAGTTTGCCGTTTGGGTCGACCCGCCAGGCGTACTGGCCATTGTCGCCGGAAGTCTGTTTGATTACCTTGAGATCGACTTCCTGACGTCCCTTGTCCGGCATGACGTTCCACACCTCTACTTTGCCGGATAGCCCCGCCCCCTCAATGGTAAGTGTCCCCACCGAATGGCGACTCCTGACAGCTTCGATTCTCTCCCAGCCGCCGCTGGCCGCCACGCTTTTTTCGATTACTAGGTAAGGGTCCGGGGTGGCATCGAGTGGTGAGGCGACCCAGACCGAAACCATCAGGACGACGAGCGCAATGAACAGACGCTTCATTCTTCTCTCCTTGTATGCGGAATATGATTGAACTCCGGTCGACACCACGGCTGCCCGGTTGGTGTTGACGGATGCAGATTCTGGCATTGCATAGTACTGCTATACGAGAGTGGCGGTCGGAAGGTTCTGGTCGAGCTCCTGCTTGTCACCGCCCGGTATCGGTCGA
>AMWB02154571.1_pt2 | contig 56151 bp, 47 predicted proteins | sample 200311 | NCBI WGS metagenome assembly AMWB02 (sample SAMN02737377, study PRJNA173069) | bioreactor metagenome | biome: anode biofilm in microbial fuel cells | place: USA: California | collected 2010-12-16 | reverse complement strand
TTGCCGCCGGCGCGTCCGTCGTCACACGCTTCGCCGGTTTCGGGCCTGCCGCTGTGCTCGGGGACTTCGGCAAGCATGCATGCATCGGTGGATCCGGAGTCGCCCAGTGCGATCTCGGGCTTCGGGAGTTCGACCGGCGTCATCTCGGCAAGCTGCTTGAGGTGCAGATAGCGCTCCGTGTACTCCGTTTCGATGGCGGCGCGCAGCTTTTTCGATTCTTCCGGAAACAGCTTTTCAAGCGCGGCATAGCGAACCTCGCCGGAGAGGAAGGACTGGAGGCTGCCGTCCGGCGCCTTGGACTCGAGCACGAAGGGATTCTTGCCGTCCTTCTTCAACTCAGGGTTGAAGCGGTACAGCGGCCAGTAACCCGAATCGACCGCGAGCTTCATCTCCTCCTGGGTCTTGCCCATGCCTTTTTTGATGCCGTGGTTGATGCACGGGGCATATGCCATGATCAACGACGGCCCGTCATAGGCTTCGGCCTCGACAATGGCCTTGAGGGTCTGGTTCTTGTTGGCGCCCATCGAGATGTTGGCGACATAGACATAGCCGTAGGTCATGGCCATGGCGCCCATGTTCTTCTTGGTGGTCTTCTTGCCCGACGCCGCGAATTTGGCGATGGATCCGATGGGGGTGGCCTTGGACGACTGCCCGCCGGTGTTGGAATAGACCTCGGTGTCGTAGACCATGATGTTGATGTCCTCGCCGGAGGCCAGCACATGGTCCAGACCGCCGTAGGCGATATCGTAGGCCGCGCCGTCGCCCAGGAACACCCAGTAGGATTTCTTGGTGAACAGCTTCGCGTAGCCGAGGATGTCGGCGAGCAGGGGGTTGTTCGTATAGGTCGGCAGCATGGCCTTGAGCTGATCACCGTATTTCTTGGAGCCTTCCGCGTCCTTGGCGTTGTCGAGCCATCCCTGAAGCGCATCCTTGAGCTGCTGGGGGATATCCGTGGCCAATGCCGCGCCGGCGAGCTCCGCAAGCTTTTTACGCTGCTGAAGCTGCCCCAGGAAGATGCCGTAGGTGAATTCGGCGGGATCCTCGAACAGGGAGTTGCCCCAGGCGGGACCGAAGCCGTCCTTGTTGACGCAGTAGGGAATGGCCGGCGCCGATCCGCCCCAGATGGACGAGCAGCCGGTGGCGTTGCCGATGACCATCCGTTCGCCGAACAGCTGGGTGATCAGCTTGGCATACGGGGTTTCGCCGCAGCCGGAGCATGCGCCCGAGAACTCGAGCAGGGGCTGGTGGAACTGGCTCCCCTTGAGCGACGTCCGGGACATCACGTCATCGCGGATCGGCAGGGATTCCGCGTAGGCCAGGTTCGGAACCTCGGTCGCCAGCTGGGTTTCGATCGGTTTCATGACGAGGGCCTTGGTCTTGGCCGGACAGATGTCGGCGCAGTTGCCGCAGCCCATGCAGTCCTGGCTGTAGACCTGGATTCTGAAATGGTAGCCTTTGAGATCCTTGCCCTTGGCTTCGAGAACGGTGAAGGCTTCGGGGGCGTTTTTCGCTTCCTCGTCGGTCACGAGAAAGGGCCGGATGGACGCGTGCGGGCAGACCATGGCGCACTGGTTGCACTGGATGCAGTTCTCGGGGATCCATTGGGGAACGTTGATGGCCACGCCGCGTTTTTCATATTGGCTCGTGGCGACCGGGAAGATGCCGTCGGGCCGGAAGGTGCTGACCGGCAGGCGGTCGCCCAGCTGAGCGACCATCGGCCGCATCACGTCGGTGACGAACGCCGGTTCGTCGCGTTCAACCGCGGGGCCTTCGGCGGCTGTTGCCCAGCCGGCGGGATAATCGACCTTGACGAGTTTGTCGAGGGTCTTGTCGACGGCGGCGACGTTCATGTTGACGATCTTGTCGCCTTTTTTTCCGAACATCTTCTTGATCTGTCCCTTGAGATATCCAATGGCGTCATCGACGGGAATCACGTTGGCCAGCTTGAAGAACGCGGTCTGCATGATCATGTTGATCCGGCCGCCCAGCCCGACCTCGGCGGCGATCGAGACGGCGTCGATATTGTAGAAATTGAGCTTTTTGCGGGCGATGGTCCGCTTCATGGCCGCCGGCAGCTTCGTTTCCATCTCTTCGAGGCTCCAGTTGGAGTTGAGCAGGAAGGTGCCGCCGTCCTTGATGCCGTCCAACAGATCGTAGATGTCGACATAGCTCGACTTGTGGCAGGCGATGTAGTCGGCGGAGCGGATCAGGTAGGTGGACTGGATCGGCGTTTTTCCGAAGCGCAGATGCGACATGGTGACGCCGCCGGATTTCTTGGAGTCATAGGCGAAATAGGCCTGTGCGTACATATCGGTGTTGTCGCCGATGATCTTGATGGCGCTCTTGTTGGCCCCGACGGTGCCGTCGGCGCCCAGGCCCCAGAACTTGCACTGGACCGTGCCTTCGGGGGCGACGTCGAAATTCTCGTCGTAATCGAGAGAGGTGTGGGTGACGTCGTCCTCGATGCCGACGTTGAAATAATTCCTGGGTCCCGCGGATTTCAGGTTGTCGAAGACCGCCTTGGCCATGCCGGGGTTGAATTCCTTGGAGCCCAGGCCGTAGCGGCCGTTGACGATCGTCGGGATCTCGCCTTTTTCGAGGTAGGCGGTGCAGACGTCTTTATAGAGCGGATCTCCCTTGGCGCCGGCCTCTTTCGTCCGGTCCATGACGGCGATGCGGTTTGCCGTCGCCGGGATCGCCGAAAAGAGATATTCGGGTGCAAAGGGACGGTAGAGGCGGACCTTGACCAGTCCGACCGATTCTCCCCGGTCGACGAGATAGTTGACCACTTCTTCGAGGGTTTCACACGAAGAACCCATCGAAATGACCACCCGGTCGGCCTCGGGATCCCCGACATAGTCGAAGGGTCTGTAGTTCCGGCCGGTCAGGCCGCTCACCTTTTTCATATAATCGGCAACGATCCCGGACGTTCTTTCGTAGTAGGCATTGCGGGTTTCAACCCCCTGATAATAGACATCCGGATTCTGGGCGGTGCCGCGGAGCTCCGGGCATTCGGGGTTGGCGGCCCGGGCGCGGAATGTTGCGATGGCCGCCCAGTCGACGAGTTTGGCCATGTCGGCGTAATCGATGAATTCGATCTTCTGAATTTCATGAGACGTACGGAACCCGTCGAAGAAGTGCAGGAACGGCACGCTCGCCCTGATCGCGGAGAGATGGGCCACGAGCGCCAGGTCCATGGCTTCCTGAACCGATGCGGAGGCGAGCAGCGCAAAGCCGGTCTGGCGGACGGCCATGACGTCCTGGTGGTCTCCGAAGATGGAGAGCGCATGGCTGGCAAGAGCGCGGGCCGTGACGTGAAGGACGCCGGGAAGCAGCTCTCCGGCCATTTTGTACATGTTGGGGATCATCAGCAGAAGGCCCTGGGAGGCGGTGAAGGTCGATGTGAGCGCACCGCCGGCAAGCGAGCCGTGCACCGATGCCGCCGCTCCGGCCTCGGACTGGAGCTGGCGCACCAGAAGCGTCTGGCCGAAGATGTTCTTCAGGCCGCCCGCGGCCCACTCGTCGGCGGTTTCTCCGATGGGGGACGACGGCGTGATGGGATAGATGGTGGCGACGTCGCTCATGGCATAGGCCACATGAGCCGCGGCGATATTGCCATCGACGGTTTTCATTACTTTTGCCATAGCAGAATTTTCTCCTCAATTATGTATAATCATCCAACCTTGGTCTTGGACCTGAAACAAAATAAACTTAACAATCCTGCTTGTCTTTTGATCCAGCTTCTGCGTTGCGCCAGAGACCGAATACGTAAAGTATGCGACCTTTGACACGCCTTGAAGACGACCCAAAATCCGGCGCAATCTTTGTCAACTTTATTTCGTTTCAGGTCCTTAGTCTCCGGCGATTTCTGGAAAAGAACATCCCAGCCACACAGGGTTTCTGTTCGGCTTCCACATTTTGGGGCACCGGAGGCTGGATAAAGCGGCAGGCCGGATGTGGGATGTTCTTTTCCTGAAATCGCCTAAAACCCTAGTGCCGCGCCTACCGCAACAGTAAATTGCGGTAAATCCGGAACATGGACTCTGTCACCAATTTTTTTCTCCACTTGCTTTAAAAGGCCTCTATCCAGCGCACCCCCGCCGACCACGGCACACGGTCCCTCCAACCCGACGCGTTCGACCATGGTTGCAATTTTTGTCGCCAGCGCCATGTGGACCCCGGCCAGAATATCTTCTTTGGGCGTCCCTTCGGCGACCCGCGAGATCGCTTCGGACTCCCCGAAAACAGCACAGCCGGTGGCAAAGGAGATGGGATTCCGTGCAGTAAGTGAGAGGGGTCCGACATCCTTGATATTGATCTGCAACACCCTTGCGATTATCGTCAAAAAACGACCGCAGCCGGTGGCACATCGTTCACTAATGACGAATTTGATTGCCTTTCCTTTTTCATTCACCCGCATCACTTTGGTTCCACGATCACCTACTTCGATGACCGTTCTCACGACCGGCAACAGGTGATGCACCCCCTGTGCACAGCATGCCAGATCGCCCACTGTTTCATTGTCAGTCGTCACTTGAGTCGCGCCGCATCCCGTGGCGTATGTCTGAGAGATATCGTTTTGCGTCAGGTTTCCCTTGGTGACAATTTCCTTCAACACCCGGACTGCAGTCTCTTTGTAGTTGTGACCGGATGATATCTGGTGAAACAGATACGGTTTTCCATCCTTGACGAGGACAGCCTTGGTGCTGGCGGTACCCACATCAATTCCGCAGGTCCATGTCATTGTTATACTCCTATTTCATCGTACTGAATTTGAACAGTTCCGGCACAGGCAGGAAACAACCGGGACGAATGCCTGACGGAAACACCTTTTGCCAGATTTTTTTCCACAATTTTCCTTCCCATCAAGGCTGCACCCAACGCTCCGGTTAACAGCGGCTCAGGGGCTATCAGCACCGGATATCCGAGCCGAGACTCGATGGCCTGAACCATACCGATGTTCTTCGCCACACCGCCCGTAAAAACAACGTCCGGTTCGACACCGATCCGGCCGGCCAAACTGAGCACCCGTCCGGCAATGGCGTCATGAAGGCCATACAGAATATTGGCCACCGGTGTACCATCGGCGAGGGCGGCGCTCACCTCCTGTTCAGCAAAAATTGTGCACATATTACTGATTTTCACTTTTTCCGTTGCCTGTATGGACAAAACCCCCAAATCGGCCAGTGTCAGATCGAGCGCTCCTGCAATTACCTCCAGAAACCGTCCTGTACCGGCTGCGCACTTATCATTCATGACAAAATTGCCAACCATGCCTTTCTCCAGTTTTATCGCTTTGGCATCCTGGCCGCCGATGTCGATAACAGTGCGGGCCGTGGGGAAGAGATGCGCGACGCCCCGGGCATGGCAAGTGATTTCGGTTATCTGTTTATCTGCAAAGGGCACATTTATCCGGCCATAACCGGTAGCAACCAAATAGGCCAGGGCATCGAATGCGATCCCGGCCTGACGCAAGGCATCCGTCATGACCTCGTGGGCCAAGTGCCGATGCTCAGGTCCTGTAGGACCTATGACGCTTGCCAGCATCTTTTCTCCGTCAAGAATAACCGCTTTGGTCATGGTCGACCCGATATCAATTCCGGCAAAAATCATAAGAATAACCCCCAAAAATTTATGCGATGGTTTCCAAAAAAGCTTCCACCCTGGTTTTCAAGGGGGCCAGCGCAACCTTTGAATATTCATGCTCCAGATAGAGGGCCGGAATTCCCATCTTCTCAAAGTAGGATTTGACGTCCGGTACCTCGAACCCGTGCGTGTCACAATACCGTACGGACTGAAGAATAACGCCGTCCACCCGCCATTTCTCGGCATATTCTTTCAAATATCCGAAACGTTCTTCAATATCGGCACCTAAAGAAGCGGTGGTATCGCGAACGGTTCTCGGGCATTTGATTCCGGCAAGATACCGGTTGGCAATACCGTCCAGAGGATCATCGGTTATTTCAACTTTCGGCTGGAAGTGCCGGGTGCCCACGCAGATATCATCCATGACCACATGGGCATCCGCGCTTTCGATCATATTGATGATCCCTGTCTCCGTGAGCGGAGTGCCCCACAGCATTAGCCGGGCGCTTTTGGGCGAGGGGCCGTCCCCACGGGTCTTTACCTCCTCAATGATCTCTTCGAGCATAGTCGATCCCTCTTCGATGGGCATACACATCAACGCAATCATTGTATGAAGGGTCTCGGTCCCGGAAAGCAGGGGCGGGTCCTGTCGCCTCAATCGATAAAGATCGGCGACCAACTCTCGCTGCCGGTTGTGGATTGATATCTCCTCTTTCAGCCGGCCGATATCCATTTTACACCCCGCATGTTCCTCGAGGGTGGCCTGAAAAAGCTTGAGCTTTTCCTTGAATTGATCCATGGAATTGGCATTCACGACATGCGGCAGATCGATCAGGTGGTAGTATGAAAGATTCAATTTACGTTGCACAAGTGAACAAAATTTCTCCTGGCAATCACAAGTATGGGCGGCAACGAATCCGTTGAGAAAGTCGTATTTTCCCTTCAAGCCCAGATCGAGACCGGACCGGAGGATGGGGCATGCGATGGTTGGCATATGGGCGTCGGCCTTGGTGATGGATTCCTCCATACTGCCCTGTATTCTGAAGGGAACGAAATCCATGGCGGTTATCATTTCAAGCGGCGCATAGGAACAGAAGTATCCCATAATTTTTTTCCCGCTGGATGCATGCGCCACAGCCGATTTATTTCGCGACCGGTAGATATCCAGTGCTTTTTCAAGTCCGCGCTTTACAGATGTCTGCATCGTTAATCTCCTTAATAACTCTTGGTATCACGGCATTAAAAAAGCCCTGCCTAATTTTTTCGAATCGTCTTGTAATGATCCATGGCATCTTCAAAGGCTGATACGTTTTGCATGACACTCTCAGGATCGAAGACGGAAAAATCAATGATATCTCCCTCAATGTTCATGCCGGGGATAGATAGTTCAGACTCAATCGAATTGCTGGTATGGGTGAGCCAATAGGTGCAGGCACGACAGGATAAAAGCGAATGGGTCAAGACGCCGTCGGCCTCGTACTCAATCCCCCAGTTCAGGTATGCCTGCGGAAGCTTCGGCCCGATCACCGGATAGCCTTTTCTTTTTGCGTTGATCAAATGATCCACCTGGAACCAGTAATTATTTGCGGCTATACGTTCAATAGGATCGTTGGATAAGTCAAAAACCATGGGTTCCGGCGGATGATACATGGCGCTTTCCATTACGAAGTTCCAACCCCGTTCAGCCAGCTTCTCAAAAAAGTTAAGGCTGTGCCACGGTGGCAGTTCGGAAAAGATCAAACGGTATTTTTCTTCCGCTACTGCGCCGATATCCGAATCCACTCTCTCTTTGGCTTCATTGAAAACTTTTTGATATAAATCTAAAGATTCCGGATCCCAGGTCATGTAATATCCGATAACCATCAGAGTCCAGAAATCCCGGGAATGGATCGGACACGGTTTGGCTTTTCGAAGTTCATTAATATCCCACCAGATTTTGAAAACCGCCTCCTGGTTGGTAATATATTGATCCAGCAGATCCATATCCAATTTTTTCCCCAGCAATTTCTCCAAAAATGCGATAAACGCCTTGAGCCCTGCAACCTTGTACTGAATATTATTCCGATGAGCATCCGGACGGATCTCTTCTACGAGATCAAAGCTGGGTGTATCAATGGTCCAGAACGGAACTTCCCAATACTGGCGCAAGGCCTGAAACCACTTGAAACGGGTATCACACAAAATTCCGGAGCCTAACAACAGCATGGGCGCGGCCATACCTCCCAATGGTGCATCCGGTGGAATCTTGCCAAGTTTTTTCATCTCCGCCGAATATCCGAGTGAATTTCGTGCGTAACCACAGAGATGCGTCGGAAAACCTTCTGCATCGCTGAGGCCTTGGTATTTTGAGGACATCCCTTTGGCAGCGCTGACCGCAGCAAAGTTCTCCGGATAGATTGGTGTAATACCCATCGCCCGAAGAACCAGATCCGCCTCCCACCAGTTCACCATGCACCATGCAACCGGTTTACCGTTTTCGGCCGCCTCGACGCCTTCCCGGTACATCTTGTCAATCAAAGGCCGAACGAGTTTAGTGGACTTGAGGCGATTTATGTGGCGTTTCTCTTTCGGCTTGGATTCCATGTTTTTTCCTTAATTTATTCGTTAATATTCCATGTTGTTTTTTTATAGAATGTCCGCCAATGACAGCGCCTCCAACTCCCTGCCATCACGATTTATCAAATAGAATGACTTTAATATTGAGCAAGCCGGATATAAATACAATCCTTAGGATTCACTGTTTCTGAATGGTTAGTAGTCGCTACTTTTCGCGATAGGACAGGTGAGTGGCAGCTCCCATGTCAGCCTCGCCCTCAGAACGGAAGATGGGAAATTGCATGAAAAACTTCAGGTGACAAAGCGCTGTAGGCTGTCAGAAAATTAAAATGTAGGAAAGCTTGAGAACAAGGATATTAAACCGGCAACTAAACATCCGAACAAGTATCAATTTGCATGAGGTATAAGCATCTAAATTATACATTAAGAAAAGTAAATTCCGTTTTAAGAAAAGTGAATTCCGTTTATGGTGATAATTGCCGGGTTAATATTACAATAAAAAAGCACTATACTGTATAGGAAACGGAGCACTATTCAAAATGGATAACCGGTTTAATCACATTATCTTCCTTGCTATCCATCATCCAGAAGGCCTTTTCCAGTTCGTCGAATTTGAAATGATGGCTAGTCAGTTTGGTGGGGTCCACGCGGCCATTTTCGATGAGTCTCAGCAATCGGGTCATTCTCTCGCTGCCCCCCGGGCACAGCAGGGTCCTGATGGTCTTTTCGGCCATGCCGACCCCCCAACCCAACCTGGGGATGTTGATGTAGTCTCCCTCTCCATGATAGCCGGCATTGGATATGGTTCCACCCGGACGGGTACAGTGTATGGCCATTTCAAACGGTAGTTGAGCACCAACGGCCTCGATGGCTGAATCCACACCTTCTCCATTGGTGAGTTTCATGATTTCTTCTACTGCATCTGCTTTCTCAAAGTTAATGGTTACATCACAGCCATAGTCCTCCGCAAGCTTCAGCCTATGCGGAACACGGTCGACGACAATGACCTGTCCGGCACCCAACAGGCGCGCTCCCACGGCTGCCATCTGACCGACCGGCCCCGCGCCGAATACAACCGCAGAACCACCCAAAACGATATCTGCATTCTCGGCCCCTTTGAAACCGGTCGACATCATGTCGGTAGTGTAGCAGGCAGCCTCGTCCGAGACGCTTTCGGGAATGTGCGTGAGATTGGCATCGGCATCATTCACATGGAAATATTCAGCGAAGCTTCCGGCTTTGATATTAGCGAATTTCCATCCTCCGAGGGGCTCATTGCACTGAGAAGGAAAGCCGCGCTGACAGTTGTGACATTTATAGCACGGGGTAATTGCGTTGACAGCGATTCTGTCTCCTGGTTTGAAAAGAGTGACGGCATGGCCAACCCGGTCCACAACACCGACCGCTTCATGACCCAATGTATGGTCGAATCTCTCTCCGATGGCGCCTTTAACCGTATGCACGTCGGATGTGCATACCAGCGCCGTGGTTGTTTTGATGATGGCGCCGTTGGCTACGGGGTCATCCGGTACGGGTTTTTCCATGAAACCCACTTCACCGATTTTTTTCATAACAAATGTTTTCATCATTTTTGCCATGCCTAAATCTCCTTTGGTTGGTTGTTAAAGTATGGCCCTGCAAAATGCAGGAAACCATGTCGTGCTCAAAAAAGCCCGACCTATTTCAACCTGCCTTTAAATGACGCTTTCCGTTTTTCAAGAAAGGCGGTGGTGCCTTCCTTGGCGTCTTCACTGGCCATACAGAGGGCAAAGGCTTCGCATTCGATGTCGAGGCCGGTGGCCAGGTCGACATTGAGACTGCCATTGACGGTATGTTTGGCCGCGCGGAGAGACACCTTTCCTTTGGAAGCAATGAGTCGGGCGGTAGTCAGGGCCTCTTCCATCAAGGCATCAGGTGTGAAGACCCGGTTGACCATGCCGATCTCCAGGGCTTCGGCCGCCGAAATCATCTTTCCGGTAAAGATCATCTCCTTGGCACGGTTTGCACCGATCAGCCGCGGCAGCCGTTGAGTACCGCCGAAGCCCGGAATGAGGCCAAGGTTGATTTCCGGGAGTCCGAAAGTGGCGTTTTCCGAGGCATAGATGAAGTCGCATGCCAGGGCTACCTCGTTCCCGCCGCCCAGGGCGAATCCATTCACTGCGGCGATTACCGGAATGGGTATGACTTGAAGTTTGCTGATAACGGCATGGCCTTTTTGAGCGAAAGCCTTGGCCTGAAGGGGTCCGAAGGTGGCGAGTTCGGTGATGTCAGCCCCGGCCACAAAGGATTTGTCTCCGGCACCGGTAAGTATCAGCACCCGGACATCCTCATTTTCCGCCACGTCGTCAAGGGCCTGTGAAAGTTCATCCAGAAGCGCTGCATTCAGGGCGTTGAGAGCCTTGGGGCGATTGAATGTCAGGGTTGCAATGCCGTCTTCCGTTGTAAACAGAATATTTTCATAAGCCATGTGGGATGCCTCCCTTACTCTTTTTTTATTTCATTTATTGCGGATTTAACATTAGACTCAACTCGGCTTTCAGAAGCCGGTAGTCTCAGGGACAGGCTTCCGCCCATCAACCAAATGAAATTCGAAAGTTAAGGAGTTCAGAAAACCCTATTTATATTCGTAAAACCCACGGCCCGTTTTTTTCCCCAACCATCCGGCTTCCACATATTTCCGCAGCAGAGGACAAGGGCGGTATTTGGAATCTTTAAAACCGTTATACAGGGTTTCCATGACGGCCAGACAGGTATCCAATCCAATCAGATCCGCCAATGCCAGCGGACCCATGGGATGGTTCATGCCCAGTTTCATTACTGTATCGATGGCTTCAGGGGTTCCCACATCATGGTAAAGACAATATATTGACTCGTTAATCATGGGCATGAGGATACGGTTGGCTATAAATCCGGGAAAATCATTGGCTTCCGCTGGTGTTTTTCCGAATTTTATGGAAAGATCCCATGTGACCTGAAAGGTTTCATCGGATGTGGCAAGTCCCCGGATGACTTCCACCAGCTTCATTACGGGAACAGGATTCATGAAATGCATTCCGATGACCTTGTCGGGACGCTGAGTTCTAGCAGCAATCCGGCCGATGGGAATGGAAGAGGTATTGGTGGAAAGAATGACATTGGGTTTGCATATTTCATCAAGATCCCGAAAAATTTTAAATTTAAGGTCTTCTCTTTCCACAGCGGCTTCCACGACAAAATCAGCATCGACCATATCTTTGATGTGTGTGCCGGTTCTGATCCGGCCCAGTACCGCATCTTTTTCCGCTGAGGTCATTTTCCCTTTTTCCACATTTTTGGATAGAATTTTTGTGATATTATCCAGCCCGCGCTGAACGAATTCATCTTTAATATCGTTCATAATCACATTCAGGCCGCTCATGGCCGCAACCTGGGCAATGCCGTTTCCCATCTGTCCTGCACCGATAACGCCGAAAGTTTTTATTTCCATTTATTGATTCTCCTTTTTCATAAAAAATATTCAGTAATATAATGAAAGTCTCGATCAAAAGGGTCAGGACATTGCGAATGCAAATTCAAAACGAATTGCGAGCAATATTTGCCTGAAAGAACATTTTTCGGAGGTCAAAGAACAAGGCATATTAAATGCAAAAACAAGAACTTAACTGGACATTAGCGAAATTTATTTTATTGAGACTTCAGAAGCAGCAAACCCGGTTATGGATTGACTTCTATGACACCCTTATCCATCAAGATTTCCATAACCCATCGAGTCGCATTGCCAACAATGCCCGCGCATTTTTTAGGGTCGGAATGAGCACCTGCCTCCTCAAATTTTTTAAACTCTTCCGGATCCTCGATGTAATAGACACGTCCAAAACGCTTTTGCATGATACCGGCGCAAGTAATGTTACCGTACTCATTTACATATTTGTCGAAAAACTCTCTTGCGACTGCTTGAGCCGTAAATAGAGGGTCGATATTCTCTTGGAGGACTTCGGTATACGACATCTTTCCAAAAGGACGGCCAAAGAAATAATCCAATACCATTGTTCCACCGATCAATCCTCCACAACTTCCAACCAATTGAAAGGCATTGCCAGCACAAAGGGATGTAGCTGATTTTACCACGGCCTCATCGATCCCGATAATTTCATGAATGGCCGCCGTGGTGCACTGCGAACAGCTATATGAGTTTATTTCATACTTGGAGCCAAGTTCATGTGCCTTATCTAATAGTTGTTCACGCGATAGGCCTTGATACTTTTCCTTTACCTTCATGTTTAAGCTCTCCTTGATAGAATCAGTAATGTCCGGTTAAGTTCTTGCTTCTGCATTTCATATGCCTTGTTCTTTAACATCCGGAAAATATTCTTTCAGGCAAGTATTGGCTCGAACTTCATTAAAGGAATGAATAATCGTACTCAGCGTTTCACAATCAACGCGACGGCCTCGCCACCCCCCAGGCAGAGAGTCGCCAGGCCGGTCTTTTTATCCTGGCGAATCATTTCATTAAGCAGTGTCACCAGTACACGGCATCCGCTGGCACCGATAGGATGCCCTAATGCTACGGCACCGCCGTTAACATTGATTTTGTCCGGGTCCAGTTTCAGCTCATTGATGATGGCCATGGATGTTCCGCTAAAAGCTTCATTGATTTCAAACAAATCCACATCCTCTATGGCGATCCCTTGCTTCTGCACACATTTGGGAATGGCCCAAATGGGAGCCACCAGCACATATTTCATTTCAATGCTGTAGGAAGCCTGCGCACCGATGGTCGCCATGATATTGCAGCCTAGCTCCTGGGCTTTTTCTTTTGACATGACCACAACTGCCGCAGCTCCGTCGCTGATAATGGAGGCATTTCCAGCAGTTCCAACCCCGTCTATTTTAAAAGCCGGTTTCATTTTGCTCAGAACTTCGTAAGGTGTTTCTTTGACACATTCGTCCGTATCGAAAATTTTCGGTTCTCCCCTGCGCTGGGGGATTTCCACCGGCATGATTTCATTTTTGAATCTCCCTTCGGCAATGGCTGCCAAAGCACGGCGGTAGGATTCTGCCGCGAAACGGTCTTGGTCTTCCCGGCTGACATTGTATTTTTCCGAACAGATTTCGTTGGACATGCCCATGTGGAAATCATTGACTATATCCCAGAGACCGTCATGAAACATATGATCCTGAACCTGTCCCGGTCCCATACGATAGCCGAAACGGGCTTTTTCCAGATAATAAGGGGCCTGACTCATAGATTCCATGCCACCGGCCACCACTACATCAGCATCCCCAACTTGTATGGCCTGGGCGGCAAGCATCACAGATTTAAGCGCGGAACCGCAGACTTTATTTACGGTAAGGCATTCGGTTTTCCAGGGCATTCCCCCACGGTGAGCGGCCTGTTTGGCCGGATTCTGCCCGGATCCGCAGGGAAGTACCTGCCCCATGATGCATTCATCGACGGCCTCCTTGTCAATTCCCGCCCGTCTTACTGCTTCCACGATGACCATGCCGCCGAGGGTGGTTGCGCCCATATTTCCCAGTGCACCGCTAAAGGAACCGAGCGGTGTCCGTACTGCACTTACAATGACTGCTTCCCTCATTTATGTTTCTCCTCATTATTTCGATTTGTTTTCATCTTACTAATAAAGACAACTGGTTTGAAGATTGGGATGGGTTAAGGTAATCGACTTCCCGTATAGCAGGAGGCTTTAAGAAGCCCCCGGGTGGGGGCACAGCTAAATTGGGGACCCAGTTGAGGCCATTATTTCCTAAATCGCAGAGGATCCCATTTCTCGAATCTAAAAGCTTCAGGAAACCCCATCTGCAAGATTGTCTGGCCGGGAGGAGCCTTAATCAAGATACGTGGAAGAATTTATGTTCGTTTACTTTACCACTAACAGGGTTGGCCCACGACTCAAATATCCGTGAAGAGCATCACATACCCAGGCAGGGGTTTGTCAAAAAATCCACATCCAACGAAGGTTGAAACCTTGCCCCTGCAGTTCGCTTTCACCGTCAATATCCTGTTCATATTTCAAGTTCAACTGCATGTCGGGCCTGAAAAACCAGCCAACACCGCCGCCGAGAAGGAGGTTGTAGCCGTCGTCGTTCTGATCGACTCCATCCACCTTACTCTCCTGGAGGGCTCTATAATCGCCCTGCAGATAAAAACTCCAGTTGCCGACATGATAGCTGGGGACGATATTGATTTCGAAATAGTCCCTTCCGGAGGTATCTGTAGAGCTTAGGTCATCGAAATACATATAATAACCAAAGGAACCATCAATCCAAAAGCTGCCAAATTGCTGTTGAAATCCGATCAACGGCATCAACTGATAACTATTATCTCCCGGATTAATTTTCAGATCATCATCACCCCAAGGAGCAGCGGCAATCAATGCGGCTTGCAGATGTGTCGTCTTTTTTTCGTTGTTCCATCCCATGGAGGTATAAAGGATCGGATTCCAGATACCGGATTCATTAGTTGATGAAGCATAATCGGATCCCTCAACACTGATGTTTTCCATACTGAAGATGCCTTCCAAAATGTATTGGAACTGATTATTATCTCCAAAGTGCCAAGGCTTGATCAATCTAACAATCCCTAATGCGACATTGGTATCGGCGATATCACTGTTGTTGCCGTCGGCATCCGCATACTCATCCGCCCAATAGAAGTAGGTATGCGTCAGAGTTATCAGGGTGTCGGGGAACTGATTACTGAAAAATCCGTCCCTTGTGGCGATTTGCAATATGCCAGGGGCCGCCCAGGCTGTCGAACTCAGACTGAATATCAACACAAAAAGCCCTAAAAGAAATTTGTGGTTCAAAACAGAAAATAATGATCGATGAATTCGTTTTTTCACTTTTTTCTCCCTTCTTTAGATTAAATGGATATTAGGTTCGGAACCGTTACACATTTTATTTGTTTCAAAAGAAAGTCAAAAGGCATCGAAGACAGGGAATCTATGACGAAACGGCAAAAATGGACAGACGACAGTTTTGAGGTTATGCGATATGGTCTTCCAGCGGAATATTTCGCGCCGTATATGCTTAATGTGGTCACCATACTCCATCTACGGCTCTATTCATCTTGCTCTTCTTGTGGGTGAAAAACACAATATCGGTAAAGTTTATTTGAAGAGAATTTATTTTAGGCGAGGTTAAAATACAATCCGTAGCAATAGCCATTTATGTATAGTTAGACATAACTAGTACCTGAACGAAAACTTCCCAATCTCGAGGTCACCTATCCCCCAAATGAAACACATTCGTATAGCAAACCTTATTTCGTGTGTTATTTTTCTACTTAATTTCTTATTTCGTACATTCTGCACCCCAAGATCGTGCTTGCAGTGCAATTGATATTACGGCTAAATCAGACATATATAAATTTTAATATATTGTTATTAATAGAAATATTGAAAATAAAGACATTTCGGTTGATCAACAACAATTGCTAAGACCGCAGGTAAGAAAAAATCTGACAAGAAAATAAGAACCCTTCTGATTGACGCCCCCTCTTCAATTCTTTAATATCAAATCAAATATTTGTGAAGCACCGGCTTTCGGGCAAAGGACGGATAACAGTCAATCAAAGGAGAAAATCATGACCAGAAAGATGATATTGACATGGGCGGCGGTGGTCGTTCTCGCCGTGGCGTCGACCGCGACGGCCGAACCGATCGTGATCAAATTCAGCCACGTCGTCGCCGTCGATACCCCCAAGGGGCAGGCGGCCGAATATTTCAAGAAGCTGGCGGAGGAGCGCACCAACGGCGCGGTGAAGATCGAGGTGTACCCGAACAGTCAGCTCTACAAGGACAAGGAAGAGGTGGAGGCCCTGCAGATGGGCTCGGTTCATATGCTGGCGCCGTCTCTGGCCAAGTTCGCCCCTCTGGGCGTTAAAGAGTTCGAGCTTTACGATCTTCCGTATATTTTCAATAATTACGAAGAACTGCACAAGGTGACCAATGGTCCGATCGGCAAGAAGCTGCTCGCCAAGCTCGAACCCAAGGGAATTTTAGGACTGGCCTACTGGGACAACGGCTTCAAGGTCATGAGCGCCAACAAGCCGCTCCGGATGCCCGCCGATTTCAGAGGACTGAAAATGCGCATTCAGTCGTCCAAGATCCTGGATGCCCAGATGCGCGCTTTGGGCGCCATTCCCCAGGTCATGGCATTCTCGGAGGTGTATCAGGCGCTGCAGACCGGTGTCGTGGACGGCACCGAGAACCCGCCGTCGAACCTGTATACCCAGAAAATGTATGAAGTTCAGAAATACATCACCCTCTCCGACCACGGCTATCTGGGGTATGCCGTCATCGTCAACAAGAAATTCTGGGAAGGGCTGCCCGCGGATATCCGGACACAGCTTGAAAGCGCCATGGCGGACGCCACCCAGTTCGCCAACGACATCGCCAAAAAGAAAAACGAAGAGGATATGGACGCTGTCAAGCAATCGGGAAAATCCGAGATCATCTCGCTCACCCCCGAGGAACTGGCGGCATGGAAGGTTCCGCTCCTGAAGGTGCATGATAAAATGGCCGATCGCATCGGCGCCGACCTTCTTCAGGAGGTCTACCAGGCCACCGGGTTCAAAAAATAAGACGCCCCTCACCCGTCTCGCATCGGGGATGCCTTCGGCCGCCTGGCTGCAGGTATCCCCGACATGAACGCCAATGTTTTCCCACTTCATCCGGAGGATCACAGCGGGATGTCCAGATTTCTGAAGATACTGCTGAAATTTCTCGATCATCTCGAGGAATGGCTGGTCACGACGCTGATCGGCGCGGCAACGGTCATCATTTTCATCTCGGTCGTGCACCGCTATGCCAGCGGCTGGCCGATTCCCGGCCTCCAGGACTGGCTGCTCACCCTCAACATGAGCTGGGCCCAGGAGCTGTGCATCTACATGTTCATCTGGATGGCGAAATTCGGTGCCGCCTACGGCGTGCGCACCGGCATTCATGTCGGCGTCGATGTGTTCATCAACAGCCTGGATGAAAAGCTCCGCGCAAAGTTCGTCATCATCGGTCTTTCCGGCGGGGCGCTGTTTACGGCCATTGTCGGCACCCTGGGCGTCAAGTTCGTCTGGGAGGTGGGGCTGCGGTATGCCGTGGCGTCGACGTTCGGCTTCGACTGGCCCGACCTGACCGAGGGGCCGGTCTCCCCTGACCTCGAATGGCCGGTGTGGATCTTCTATTCCGCCATACCGTTGGGGTCGTATCTGATGTGCTTCCGCTTCCTTCAGGTCATCGTCGGTTTCATTCGCACCGGTGAACTTCCCCATCACGACGCCGGACATGTCGAGGGTCTCGACGAGGAAGACGACGGCCTTCATCCGGCCGGCGTACAAGGAGGCAAATCATGACCGGACTGATTATCTTCGGACTGTTGACCGCGCTGATGCTGACCGGCATGCCGATCTCGATCTCCCTGGGCCTGACCGTTCTGACATTTCTGTTCACCATGACCCAGGTGCCGATCGAGGCCGTCGCCCTCAAACTCTTCACCGGGATCGAAAAATTCGAGATCATGGCCATCCCCTTCTTCATCCTCGCCGGTAATTTTCTGACCCACGGCGGCGTGGCCCGGCGCATGATCAATTTCGCCACGGCCATCGTCGGCCATCTGCGCGGCGGGCTGGCCTTGGGCGGCGTGCTGGCGTGCGCGCTGTTCGCCGCGGTGTCGGGATCGAGCCCGGCAACGGTGGTCGCCATCGGCTCGATCCTTCTGCCGGCGATGGTCAAGCAGGGATACCCGATGCGCTTCGGCGTCGGCGTCATCGCCACCTCCGGCGGACTGGGGATACTGATTCCGCCGTCGATCGTCATGGTCATCTACGCGGTGTCGACCAACGCCTCGATCGGCAGACTGTTCATCGCGGGCATCATTCCCGGCATCCTCCTGGCGACAATGCTGATGGGGGTCACCTGGTTCGTGGCAAAGAAGCGGGATTATCCCCGCCTTCCCAGAGCCAGTTTTGCAACGATGCTGCGCACGTTCCGTGAAAGCATCTGGGGTCTGCTGTTGATCGTCGTGGTCATCGGCGGCATCTACACGGGCATCTTCACGGCCACCGAAGCGGCGGCGATGAGCGCGGTCTACGCCTTCATCGTGGCGGTCTTCGTCTACCGCGACATGACCCTCAAGGAGGTCCCCAAAACGCTCCTGGCCTCCGCCAACATGTCGGCGATGATCCTTTACATCATCACCAACGCGGTGCTCTTCTCCTTCCTGCTGACCTCCGAGCAGATCCCCCAGCAGTTGAGCGCCTGGATCAGCGGGATGGGACTGGGATCGGTCGGGTTTCTGATCATGGTCAACCTTCTGCTTCTGGCGGCGGGCAATTTCATGGAGCCGTCGTCGATCCTTCTGATCACCGCACCCCTGCTGTTTCCCATGGCCATGCACCTCAAGATCGACCCGATCCATCTGGGTGTTCTCATGACGGTGAACATGGAAATCGGCATGATCACCCCTCCCGTCGGCCTGAATCTCTATGTGGCCTCGGGCATCTCCCACATGGGCCTGACCGATACGACCAAGGCCTGTGCGCCGTGGATCCTCGTGATGATGCTCTACCTGATCGTCATCACCTACATACCGGCGATTTCCCTGTGGCTGCCCAATCTTCTGTTCAAATAGGGGCCGATTGCGCGTGGATGAATGCAATACAATACAATACATTATCATGACCGTTAAAGGAGAGCCGTGATGATTCTTCCCAAAATTTCCATCAAAAAGATACTCTTCGCCTCCGACCTGTCGGAATCCGCCCGGCATGCCCTCGCATACGCGGTCAGCCTCTCGAACACCTACGGGGCCGGAATCACCATCGTCCATGCCATCGACGAGACGCCGGGGATGGACGCCGCGATCCGGTACCATGTCGGATCCGAACAATGGGAGGAGATCAAGAAACGCAACGAAGGGGACGCCAGAAACAGGATCATCGCCAAGCAGCATGAAGATCATCCGGCCATGAAGGAGGCGCTGGGGCACCTGTACAGAAATGTCTCGGAAAATCTCGAGAATCAGTCTTTCGTTCTGGATGAGGTGGTCGTCAAAAGAGGCTACCCGGTCGACCTGATCATCGACACCGCGGAAAAACTGCACTGCGACCTGATCGTCATGGGCACCCAGGGGCATGGGGGACTGGCGCGGATGCTGATCGGCAGCACCGCCCAGAAGGTGATGCAGCGCTCCAGGATACCCGTGTTGGTCGTCCGCCTCCCCGAGAGCCCCTGATTCAGCACAGGCTGGATGGAAATCTACAATTCCACCAATTTATTTTGAATGGCGAATCTCGATAAATCGGCGTTGTTGCGCAGATCGAGCTTCTTGAGGAGGCGGTGGCGGTAGGTGTCGACCGTCTTGATGCTGACCCCGTAGGCCTCGGCGATCTCCCGGTTGGTCTGGCCCATGGCAAGGCGCCTTAACACCTGGAGTTCGCGCATGGAAAGCGATTCGGTCGCCGATGCCCGGCGGCCGCCCCGGCGCACCCTGAGGGCCAGCGCTTCGACCGCGTCCTCGGAAAGATAGCGGTGGCCGGCGATGATTTTGCGGATGGCGCCGACGAGCTGCTCCGGCGCGGATTGTTTGGTGATGTAACCCATGGCGCCGGCCTCGACGGCCCTTACCACGTATTGCCGCTCCTCATGCATGGTCAGCACCAGCAGCGGCAGGCCGGGATCCGTTTCGCGGAGGCGGCTGATCACCTCGAGACCGTCGATATCCGGCATGGAGATATCGACGACGGCGATATCCGGCTTGTGCCGGGCCACTTCCCGGAGCGCGATCCGGCCGTTTTCCGCCTCGGCCACCACCGTCATGTCGCCGCTCTCCTCGATGATCCGCCGCAGTCCGGCGCGGACGATGCTGTGATCGTCCGCCAGAAGAACCCTGATCATTTTAAACCTCCTCCATGTTTACCACCGCCATCTTCTCGGTGTCCCCGGGATATTTTCCTTTATCTACAGCGTTATCAGCCATCTTTATCCAGCTTCTCAGCCGGTGCGAGGGCTTGTTGGGGCACGATAAACCGCACCCGGGTTCCCGAACCCCGTCGGGAGTGGACTTCCAGAGCGCCGCCTGCCAAAGACGCCCGCTCGCGCATGCCGGCCATGCCCAACGCCGCGGAAGCGTCGAGCGCGGCCGCCGCAAACCCTTTTCCGTCGTCTTCCACCGACAGCACAAGATCGGCTGCCGTCATCTGCAGCCGGACCTCCACCTTCGCGGCACCGGCATGGCGGGCGACATTGGTGAGCGCCTCCTGGGCGATACGGTAGGCGGCGGTGGCGACGGTATCGTCCATCTCGGGCACCGGCCCGGTGTCGAAGAGACAGGCGATCCCGGTCCGGCGCTCGAAATCGGTGGTATAAAGCTCGAGGGCGTCCACGAGCCCCAGATCATCCAAAATCCCCGGACGAAGCCGAAAGGCGAGGCTTCTGACATCCTGAATCGCACCGTCGATCAACCGGCACATGTCCCGGGCCCGGTCCGCCGCCCGGCCGTCGGACGCCTTCAGACGCTCCAGCATCCAGACCGCGTCCATGCGGAGCGCCGTCAGCACCTGTCCCAGCTCGTCGTGCAGCTCCCGGGAGATGGCCGCCCGCTCCTTCTCCTGATTGGTGAGGATGCTCGCCGAGAGCAGGCGGAGCTGATCCTGGGCCTTCGTGGCGGCGGTGATGTCCGTCGCGATCCCGCAGAGCCGTCGCACCTTCCCGGTTTCATCGAAGAGCGGAAATTTTATCGCAAGATAGGTATGAAGGCCGTCGTTCTGCACGATCCGCTTCTCGATCTGGAGGGGGGCGGCGGTCGTGATCACCGCCGCGTCGCCGGCCTGGAACTGGGAGGCCACCGGAAGGGGGAGGATTTCCGCGTCAGTTTTGCCCCGCACCGCCTCGTTACGGACGCCGAAAAGTTCCTCGAACCGGGAGTTGACGAGCAGGTATCGGCCGTCCAGATCCTTGATGTAGATCACCGCCGGCGTGTACCGCAGAATATCGCCGGTCTCCTTGGTCCGAAGCTGGACCTTGCGCTCCAGCTCCTTGGAATAGCGGCTGAGCTCTTCCTTCGCCAGGCGGAGGGCCTTTTCAGCCTGCTTCTGCTCGGTGACGTCGACCGAGACCGCCAGCGAGCGGACAATCCGGCCGTCGGGATCGCGTTCCGCGATGGCCGACAGAAGTATATCGATGATCCCGCCGTTTTTGCGGATATACCGGTAATGAACGTCCTTGCAGAACCCCTCCCGGAAGAACCTGGGGAAAACGTCGTCACGGGCGGCCCGGCGCGACGCTTCGGTCATGAAATCGGTGAGCGGGCGGCCGATCACCTCGTCGTAGCCGTATCCCATCGCCGTCAGCCAGTAGTCGCTGACGCTCAGCAGGCGCCCCTGGGGATCGATCGAGTGCAGCATCGCCGGCGTGTTCTGATAAAGGGAGCGATACCGCCGCTCGTTTTCCCTGAGGGCGGTCTCCATTCGCCGCCGGTGCTGGATATCCGCGCTGGCCGTATGGTAAAGCACCATGACGCCCACCCCGATGAGCATGCAGAGCACCAGGACGATGGCGCCGGTCATCCGGATGAGCGATGCCTCCACCGGCTGCGAAATGACATCCACCGGTGAGAGATAAGAAACCTTCCAGCCGGGGAAATGCCGGATCTCCATTTGGGTGAACAGATATTTTTCCCCGCCTATAAACGCCGTATCGGCGGCGACGGAATGCCTGAGACCGATCCACCGCCGGCTGCCGCCGCCGAACTGCCGCCCCTGCCGGAGCGATGCAAGCTGTCCGGCGGTGGGGTTCCAGGCCAGCTGAAAACGCCATTCGGGTCGATTGGTAATAAAAATAACACCCTCCGGCGATGTAAACAGCACGATATCCGTCGCGGACAGCACCAGCCGCTCTTCGATCGCCTCGATGGATGTCTTGATGACCGCAACGCCCTGTGGACGCTGGCGGGGCTCTGCCATCACCGGCCGGCTGCTGTAGACGCCCCGCTTGCCGGAGGTGACGCCCACCGCCAGATACCCCTGGGGAATGCCTGCCATGGCATCGATGAAATAAGGCCTGAAGGCAAAATTCTGCCCCACAAAGCTGTCCGGGCGGCCCCGGTTGCTCGACGCCACCGTCACCCCCAGCGCGTTCATGAGGTAGCAGACATCGGCGTGCAGGGTTTGCTGAAAGCGGTCCAGCACCCGGTTGGCCTCCGCCAACGCATCGTCGGAGGGGCGATGGATCAACCGAACGAGGGCGGGCGACGCGGCCAGGGTTTCGGTGACCTTCATATTCTCCGTCAGGTAATTTTCGAGGCTGTTGGCGATCGACACCAGCTGCATCCCGGCCTGGCGCCGCGATTCCTTGACCGACGCATCCCTGACCGCCGCATAATAAAAAAATCCCCCGGTGGACGCGGAGACCACGGCCAGGATGGACAACACGAGCAGAATCAGGCGAAGGCGCATTCAACATTCTCCAGGTTCGGTCCGCCGGCGAGATGCGGAGCCGTCAGGTACATTCATGAACCTTGATTACGTTTGTCAAGCGAAATCGTCAATAATGGATTCTTGACATGCTGTCTTATATGACTTACCTACAAGTAAGAATAAATAAAAAGTAAGGAGGTCTATATGGCCGTAGCGACACTCACGACGAAGGGGCAAATGACGATTCCCAAAGAGATAAGAGAATCTTTACAATTACATACCGGAGATAAAATCGAGATCATTGTCACCGGTAATCGCGAGGCCGTCATCCGGCCGATTTCTAAAAAAGTCGATGACCTTTTCGGAAAACTACACACGCCCGGAAGAAAAGCCGTCTCCCTTGAAGCGATGGATGAAGCCATTCGAGGCAGAATGAAGGAAAAGGTTAAATGAAGGGGGTGGATACCAATGTTCTGGTGCGCTTCCTGGTTCGCGATGATGAGCGGCAAGCCATGAAGGTTTATCAGCTTTTCAAAACGGCCGAGGTAGAGAAAACCCGATTGTTTGTGCCGCTGCTCGTTGTCCTGGAATTGATCTGGGTTCTCGCGTCTGCCTATGAGGTTTCAAGGGCTGACATCCTGGACTCACTTCGCGACCTTCTGGGAATGCCGATTTTTAAATTCGAGCACCCGTCCGCCCTGCAGCAATTCGTATTTACCGCACAAGGCAACACATATGAGCTGTCTGATCTTCTCATTGCGCATGCTGCAAAAATAAACGGCTGTGAAACGACGCTGACCTTTGACAAAAAAGTATCCCGATTCGAGCTGTTTGAACACGTAACATGACAATTCCCGCCCATAAGACTCTTCCTTGCCGGATACCATGTCCGGCTGCCCTCTGTTTTTTCATGCCTGCCGAATGAGCGCCATCCGGTGCGCCTCCTTGAAGAATCTCAAATTGAATTGTAATTATATAAAATTTATTATATGGAATTAACAAGGCTTGTGCAGATGAGGCATCCGTATCTTAAGGATTCCCCTTCGATTTTCGTGCATGATTCGGCATCAACCGCAACAGGAGCGCTTCATATGGGAACAAACAACCTCTTCTTTCTGGAAAATATCGAGTGGTTTGACGAGACCGGCCGGGAACTGGTGCACCGGATTCCCGAGAAAGGCTCGGGTGAGATCAAGTACGGCGCTCAGCTGACGGTGCGGGAGAGCCAGGCCGGGGTCTTTGTCTATCAGGGCAAGGCGGTCGGGGTCTTCGAGGCGGGACGGCACACGCTCAAAACCGCCAACATCCCGCTGCTCACCAAAATTGCCGCCATTCCGTGGGGAATGTCCAGCCCGCTGCGGGCAGAGGTCTGCTTCGTCAACATGAAGGTGTTCGCGAACCTGAAATGGGGCACCCGCGATCCCGTGGCCTTCAAGGACAAAGAGCTGGGGCTGATCCGGCTCAGGGCCTTCGGCGTGTTCAACATCCGCGTCGTTCAGCCGGTTCTGTTCATCAACAGCCTGGTCGGCACCCAGGGCGTCTATACCACGGAAGCGGTCGAGGAATATCTGAACCAGGTGATCGTCTCCCGGTTCAACGACACGATCGGTGAACACCTGGACAGTCTGGCCCGGCTGCCGGCGCGGTATGACGACATCTCCGGCCTTCTGTCGACCAGGCTGCAGGAAGACCTCGGTCACTTCGGACTCCACCTGACGCACCTCTACATCAATTCCATCACGCCGCCGGCGGAAGTTCAGCAAGCCATCGACGACCAGAGCCGCATGCAGGTTATCGGCGACATGGACAAACTCATGCACATGAAGGCGGCCATGGCCATGGAAAAGGCGGCATCGTCCGGCGCGGGCGAAACCCTGGGCGCCGGGCTCGGACTGATGATGCCGGCAATGTTCGCGCGTTATATGGGCCAGACAACACCCCCGCAGGAGAATCCCGGCGCCGGCGGCACATTTTCCTGCCCCGACTGCGCGAATACCATTCCGGAAAACGCCCGCTTCTGCCCCCACTGCGGCCATCAACAGGTGATCTTCGAGCAGTGCGGCCACTGCGGCAAGAACCTGACCCCCAACGCCAAATTCTGTCCGCGCTGCGGCCATGCCGCAACGGAAAAACGCCCGGCCCCGGCCTGCGGCGGCTGCGGGGCGCAAAACCTGCCTGACGCCGTATTCTGCAACCAGTGCGGGGAGCGGCTGTGACGCCGGTCCTTGTCGAACACCATTGTCCGCAGTGCGGGGCACCCGCGGTCCTCGAAGAAACCGACCGACTCTTTTCCTGCGCCTATTGCCGGGTGAGCTCATATCTGCTGGAGGCGGACTACTTTCGTTACATGTTGCCCCACGCCGCTCCGGCCGACAAGCCGATCGTCTATTTTCCCTACTGGCGGTGCCGGGGAATGCTCTTTTCATGCGGCGCCGATGCCGTCCGCCACCGGGTCGTCGACCACAGCCGGCCCGCCGTTTCCGCCGCTCATTTTCCGGAAAGCCTGGGTTTGAGACCCCAGACGATGACGCTAAAGCCGGCAGCCGCTCTAGGCGGCGCAGGGTTTCTTGCGCCGACGGTCACGCCTGCTGCGGCGATGGTCGATTTTGAAAAGCATTTCCGTGCCGCGCAGCCTGAAAAAACGGCGTATGTTCAAGCCCTCGTCGGCGCGCCGCTCTGCATGATTTATGCCCCCTTCTACATGGACGGCACGCTGACGGACGCGGTGCTGAACCGTCCGGTGACCCCCGGTGGCCAGGCGGCGGCGGATATTGCGGGCATCCCCGCCGCGACCGCCGACTGGCCGATCCGGTTCATTCCGACCCTCTGCCCCAACTGCGGCTGGGACATGGCGGCGGAAAAGGATGCCCTGTCGCTTGCCTGCACCCGGTGCCGATCGGTCTGGCGGGCCGGAATAGACGGCCTTAGACGGATGAAATGCATGACGCTTCCAGACGACGAGAAGACCGCATCGGCAGGGCGGCTGTACCTGCCGTTCTGGCGGATCGATGCTGCGGTCTCGGATATCGCCCTGGCTTCTTACGCCGATTTCGCAAGAGAGGCCAATCTGCCCAAGGTCGTTCAGCGGGAATGGGCCGACATCCGGTTCCATTTCTGGACGCCCGCCCTGAAGTTGTCGCCCCGGGCTTTTTTGCGGGCCGCATGCGCGATGACGATCGCCCAGCCCGGCGAATACGCCGCGGACGACATTCCGGACGGACGGTTCTATGCCGTCAAACTCCCGCTTGCCGGAGCGGTTTCGGCCGTCAAGATCATCATGGCGGAATTGCTGCGCCCCAAAAACCGGATCCTTCCCCGGCTGGAGAGCATGAAGGTCTCTATAAGGGACGCCGCGCTGGTTTACGCCCCGTTCCATGAATCTCCCCATGAATACGTCAACGATAGATATCGCCTCAGCATCAACAAAAACATGCTGAAATTGATACAGGGAACGTAGCGTTTCGGCGGAAGATCTTTTATCCGATTTCTCTTGAAAAGCGGCCGCGTTCTACGATATCCAGAAGAGCACAGGCATCCGGCCTCGATGCGGGGCAACAACCGGCAGGAAATCACCTGCGGCGCCCGACCGCCCCGGCCGCAGCGATCACATAACCTTTTATCCATTCCAGGCGCCGCCGCACCTGACCACAGGAGAATCCCATGAGCCACCATCACGATCACAGCGATCATCACCATCACGGTCATCACGACCACGATCATACCGACCACGAGCACGGCCACCACCACCATCACGACGCGCCGGGCGTCATGTCGTTTGCGGAAAAAACGGAAAAGATCCTGGTCCACTGGCAAAAGCACAACACAGACCATGCAAAAACCTACGGAGAGTGGGCCGAAAAAGCCCGGGAACACGGGATGGAGGAGGTCGCCGGCTTGATCCGCGAGGTCGAGGAGATGACCCTTGCCATCAATGCCAGGTTTGAGGCGGCGCTCAAAAAGATCGGACATTAGTCGGAGACGGACCCATATCATCCGACAGATACAACCGGGATAATGACGCTTCCTTTTTTGTCTACAATCCGGTTTTGCCTACAATCCGGCCCAGGTGAAGATCCGATCCCCGGCCAGGGCGTTGCAGGCTCTGGCCGTAAGCACGCTTTCCCTGTGAAAAACATTCATGAGCGCCATATCGAGTCCTGCCGCGGCCAACATGGAAAGATAGGTCTTTTCCAGCAGCAGTTTCTTATCCCGGGGGCCGGGTCCCGTCGTCAGGTTCGATATCCCCGCGATCGTCCTTACGGGAAATCCCAGAAGATCCGGCAGGGTGCTGATGACCGATAGAATTTCCATGTCCTGGCGGCTGCCGTTCTCCCACATGACCGGCGCGATGATCGGATCGATGATCAGCCGCTCGCGGTTCACCCCCGCCTTTTGAAGCTCGCCGAACAGTTCCACCGCCACGTTGAGGCGCTCCACACCGTCGCCAGGGACATGGCTGTTGGCGTAAAGAAGATATCCGATAATATCCGCGTCGTATTTGCGGGCAAGCGGCAGAATCCTCTCTATCTTGATCGGCTCGAGGGAAAATCCGTTGATGATGGTCCTGCTTCCGGAGACCTCGAGCCCCGCCTCCAGAGCTCCGGGATTGGTCGTATCGAGCAGGACCGGCAGGTCGGTGACCGACCGGACCGTTTCCACCAGAAACGCCATCTTCTTCTCGGGATCCCGTGCGAGGGGCCCGGAGTTGATGTCGACGGCCTCCGCGCCCGCGGCAACGCACCGTTCGACCATATCCACGATGGGCGCCGGATCCAGTTCTCGGACGGCGCGCTCAACCGCCGCATCGGTGATCTGCAGATTATCCGAAACCACGATCATATCCTGCTCTCCTTTTGGTGGTCCCGCCAGCGTTCTTCCAGCTCCCGCATGGAGGAAACGAGATGCCGGCAGGAAAAAACCTCGAGGGAGACCACCCCGTCGAATGTGTTCAGAATCCTCATGACCGGAGGAAAATGCGCCGGCGTCATTTTATCCAATCCTAGGTGATCCCGACCGCCGCCGGCATTCTGTCCTTCAGGAAACCGGACGCCGTGAAGATGAATGAGAGGAACGCGTTTTTGGTGACGCTGAAAAAACGCTTCGGGATCCTGGCCGTAAAGAATGAGGTGCCCGATGTCCATGCATACCGAAAGATCGAAAGCCTCGACGAGAGGAGCGACCCATGCGAACGGGTAGTCGAGCGTCTCGACGGCGAGCAGCCGGCTCTCTACGCCTGTTGCGATCAGAGCGCCGATTCCCGCTGACGCCGCCGCCTTCCAGCGTTCGACACCCGCCGCATCCTGACGATATCCGTGAAACGGCAGATGAAGTGCGCATGCCGAAGGCTCAAGCGGCGTTACCGCTGCAACGAATTTTGAAATAACAGAGACGGCGATGTCTCGTTCAGCCTGGTCGGCGGATGCAAGCGAGACATCCGTGGGAAGATGGACATTGTAGCCGATATCCATTTCGGTCGACAACCGGGCAAGCGCATCAACGATTTCCCTGGAAGGAAGGCTGTCGGGCCACCGGCTTTCGAACATCAGCAGTTCGATTTCGTCGACAAAGGGGCCCAGCATCCGGACATTGGGAATGTAATGATCGGGATAGATAAACGAGGTCGTTCCCAGCCTGAACGGATAACGTCTCTTGCAGGACCGGGGCAGAGCAGGATAGGTCGAAGCGGCGGCAGAGGACTCGGTCATCGTTTTTTCACTTCATGTCCACCAGACTGCCCATGCCCGGGAAACCGTGCCTGCGTACCAGATGATCACAAACCACAGGAACGCGGATAGTTCCAGCAGATCGCAGGCCCTGGGGATATGCCTTGTGGTGACGTCGTCAAAGGCGCCGCCGATGTAGGGTTTTTCCACGGAAATACCGTGATAGACATTGGGCCCCCCCAGCTTCACCCGAAGCGCGCCGGCAAACGCGGCTTCGGAATAGCCGGCGTTGGGGCTGCTGTGCCGCCGGCCTTCGGATAGGGCCGTCCGGAAGGCTTCGAAGCCCCTGCCGTTCAACAGTTGAGCGGCTAAGGCGACGACGACGGCCGAGAGCCGGGCGGGAACAAAGTTGGCGGCGTCGTCAATACGGGCCGACACCTTGCCGAACGCACGGTATTCATCATTCTTATATCCCACCATGGAATCGAGGGTATTCACCATCTTGTAGGCTGCCGCCAGAGGGACGCCGCCCAGAAGATAGAAGAAGAGCGGGGAGATGAACCCGTCGACCAGGTTTTCCGCGACGGTCTCGACGGCAGCCCGGGCGACACCGGTTTCAGAAAGCCGGCCGGTGTCTCTTCCTACAATCATGGCAAGTCTTTTGCGGGCCGCCGGAAGGTCTTGCAATCTCAAAACGGCGTAGATTTCCGAGGCGGCAGAGGCCAGCCCCCGCGACGAGATGCAGAAGTAAAGAACAATGATTTCCAGAACGATCTTCAATACGGGAGAGACGGCACAAGCCGCTTGGATGCTCAGGACGACGATTATCCATGTGGACAGGATGAGAGAAGCGGCGAATAATCCGCCGGAAAACGTGAGCGAAAATGGAAGTCTCCGAAAGCGCGGCTCCATGAAGGCGATGGCATGCCCCATATAGCGGACCGGATGATGAACGAACTGGGGGTCGCCGATTAGAAAATCGACTAAAAAAGCTGCGGGAAGGACAATCCATGCGCCTGACACATCCACAGGCGTCTCCTTTCACATCGGGTGTTCTCGATAAAAACCTGTTTTTCACCGGTCTTAACGACGAGGCTTCTGCGCGACGTAAAAAACCACCGCCGGTTCATATCGAGATGCGTACCGGCGGTGGTTATACTTAAAATTTCGGAATTATAATGCAGCCCGACAGAATTGGAAGCGGGCGCAATATTGATCGGCGCTGTCCATAAATTTCTGAATGCCCGACACCGGCATTCATGCAGGTCTGGTTATCATCTTTTTCAGCGATATTGATCTTGCTGCCCTGGCGACAAGGGCTTTAACGCTCTTTATAAATTATTTCCGGCATGATGTAAATTGAAAATCACCGGTTTTTACAGCTGCCGTCAAGTTTTTTCATACACATGATTTATTGCTGAAAAAGAGTGGTATACAGAAATATAACGATCTACAGACTGGCGGACACCAGGTTCACCTCGATGGCCGATATCTTCGCATTGTTTGATATTGCATCAAAACGAACACTGAGCTTTCCATCCGTTACCCGGATATTATTGATGGTCTTCACCACGGCGTTTTTCGCGCCTGCCTGGCCGACAATATCAAAATCCCTCAATACATACTGATTTTTTTCCACTTCGATGTCAAAAATTCGGGAGCGCCGCGATGTAAAATAAATCTCGGCAAAATGCAACGTTACCTTGTACGTGCCTTTAGGCACCGGCAGATTGTAGGTAAAATCTTTCCCGTATCTTTCGGTCTGATACAGCACATCATTGGAGGTTCCACCGATCGAGACACTTTTTTTGTACGTCCCCGACCTGCCGCTGCTGTAACGATCGGAAGACCACGCCACACCATTGACTTTCACGGCGGGGCCGCCGGCGTTAATGCGATATACGACGTCATTCTGAGTGGGATTCGATTTGGATACGGGGATATATGTAGAGACCTTGTTTGATAGGGGGCTCTCCTGTCCTTTGCTGTTATAAACAGCTGCGGCAAAATAATACTTATTTCCTTCATCGAGGTTGGAGATACTGCAGGATGTCGATTTAGAGACCTTGATGGAATTGGAAAAATCGGACGAGGAGGTTCCGTAATAGATTTTGTATCCAGCTACGGCAGAATTGTTGCGCGCCGTCCAGGCCAATTTTACGGTTGCGGCGTATGCATTGCTGTTGAAGAGAAAGAGCAGAGCAAACAAAATCCCGATACATGCGAAATTTAACAAAGATTTAGAATAATTGACATCTGATGTATACCGCTTTTTCATATTCTTCTCCTGATGTTGTAAAGATTTGGGGATATATCTTATGATATTCCCGCTTTTTCAATCGTTCCTCTCTGCCGGTCATTCCTGACGGCGTCTCTGAATTGATCTCGATAGCGAAAAACAATCGCCCAAAAACATAGAAAATAAAGCTCCACATTGACTGCGCTGCGTAGTGTTTTAAAATATGGAATTAATCAACTACCTCATCAATATCATCCGCCCTCCTAAATTCTTATTAACAATTACAAAGGGTTAACACTTAAACCCTCCACAGTCGGCATGAAAGTTATATTTTTCGCTTCTTTTTTTCTGTTAATTATTCCCCTTCGACTGAAAATTAACGGACCCGTCGATATTTTTTTCCCTGAAACACCTGCTTTTCACATCCATTCATATTTTTAAATTATTCATTTAATTAACAATATATTCTCACCGGGATGAACTGAGAAAAGCCTGATAAAAAGATGTTGATCTTGGAAAGGCATCAGAAAAAGGCGACGAAGATCGTGGAAGAAAAATGTTTAAAAACTGAAAAAGCCAAATCGCCTGGAATAAGTATCAACCGGGCGATTTGGCTTATGTTGAACGAATCTATTTTATATATTTAAAACTGCTTATGATTTAAAGTGATATCGAGGCATTCGGAGTTATCGATATCACTTCTATCCCCGAAAGCTTGCCGTTATTTTCTACTTTCACAAAGTCGATATCGAGGGTTCCATCCTTTACCACAATATTATTGATTGTCTTGACCAATGCACAATCGGCACCGACTTCGGATACGATATCGATTCGATCGAGTTTGGCCCGGCCGTTTTCCACATTGATGTTGAAGACACGGGAACCCGGAGATGTAAAATAAATCTCGGCAAAATGTAGTTTTACGGCATAGGTGCCCGATTCAACCGGAATGCTGTAACTGAAGCGACTGCCATACCTTTCCGTTTGAAACATCACATCGCTTTTGGTCGCTGCGATAGGTTTAACTTTTTTGTAGACGGCCGAGGAGCCTTTGAAAAACTGGTCGGCCTCCCAGCTTACGCCATCCAGGGTCACCGCCGGACCACCGGCGTTAATGCGGTGAATCACCTTGTTCACGGCAGGTGCTTGACCAGATCCCTCATCGGCTGCTCCGGATCTGACGATTTCTATGGCGGATATCTTTGCGTTATTGGTGAGTGCTGCAAAATCGATATCGAGACTGCCGTCATTCACCTGAATGTCGCCGATCGTTTTGACAACGGCACATTTAGCTCCAGCCGCTGAAACAATATCCAATGGGGCGATCCTGGCTTGCGCCTTCTCCACCTCGACGTTGAAAATCCGATCACCCGCCGACGCAAAGTAAATCTCGGCAAAATATAATTTTACCGTATAGGTGCCGGTGGCGACCGGCATGCTGTAGGTAAACTTTCTGCCGTATCTTTCCGACTGAAAAAGCACATCATCTGCGGTTGAACCGATAGGCATCACTTTTCTGTATACACCGCTGGCACCGATGTAATATCGATCGGCATCCCAGGTCACGCCGTTGGTCGTTACCGCGGGGCCGCCCGCGTTGATTCGGTAAACGGTTTCATTTACATCGCCATCCCCCTCATCGTCGATCGTATCATTCTTGTTGGGATCCGTATCGTAGACATTGACCTCATCACCATCGCTGACGCCGTCACCGTCGGTATCTTTCTTGTGAGGATCCGTACCGTAGCGGTTGATCTCGTCGCTGTCGGAGAGACCATCTTTATCGCTATCTACCGGAATGGTAATGGTTTTGAACACCTCAATGGCGGACACCTTCCCGTTGTTGACCAGGGACGAAAAATCGATATCGAGGATACCGTCATTGACATGAATATTGTTGATCGTCTTGAGCATGGCACATGCAGTGCCGACACCCGAAACGATATCCAATCCCACCAGTTTTGCCTGCATGTTTTCTATATCGATATCAAAGACGCGCGCGCCGGGTGATGAAAAATAGATTTCGGCAAAATGCAGCTTGACCATGTAAATACCGGGTTCGACCGGAATCTCATAGCTGAAGCGGCTTCCGAATCGTTCGCTTTGGAAAAGGACGTCACTGGCGGTCGCTTCAATGGGTTTGACATTTTTATACACCCCCGAGGAGCCGCTGTAAAATTTGTCGGCCTGCCATGTTTCTCCATCGATCGTTACTGCGGGGCCGCCGGCATTGATACGATAAACCGCCTCGTTGACATAGTCGTTGTCTTCGTCTGAAGAGGCCGTATTCGGATCGGTTTTATAATCATTGATCTCCTCGCCGTCGCTGATGCCGTCGCCGTCCGTATCGTCATTGTTGGGGTCCGTTCCATAGCGATTCATTTCATCGATGTCGGAAACGCCGTCACCGTCGGTATCGACAACGGGAGGTGGCGCGGGGATCGTTTTGGATACCTCATTTGAAAAATCACTTTCATAATTGTCCGCGTCATACGCCGTTGCCGCAAAATAATAGGTTTTTTCCTGTTCGAGCCCTCCGACGGTACAGGTGGTGTAATTGCCCACGTTGAGAGTTTCGCTGTAATTCCTGCTTGAAGTTCCATAATAAATCTTATAACCGACAGGCGGCGCTCCGTCGGGAGCATCCCAAACCAATGTCACCTCATCGGCATATGCAGCGGTACTGAAAATGAGAAAACCAAAAATGAAGGCTCCAGAAAGCATGGAAGCCATGGCGGGGATTTTTAAGACAGAACGAAATGCGGAAAAGAATCTCATCATAGCAACATCTCCTTTAGATTGCAGATGTCGCAAGGTTACAGCGGAGATGAAGCAATAGAAGTGCTTTATCAAACCGGCAACCCTGCTACCTTATCCCGTTTATTCGGGGTTTAGGCCAGAGGCTTTGCGTCCCACCCTTTCAGGTGGTTTGCCTTTTTCGAGTTTATGTGGGCTTGCAGACGACGATGCGGGTACAGGGTCGCCTGTAAAATCAGAAAAGTATTTTCAATGTCATTTATTAACCTCCATCCTAGTAAAAATGTTTTCCATGTGGATTTTTCTTTTGCGCAGGCAAAATGAGAAATCCGATTGGGTTTTGGCACCCGAAAAAGCTCGATTCTTTCTATTTATCCAAAAGATACTATGAGATCATGCATCCATACAATCGACTATTGAGCCATATTAATGTGGATTTTTTCTCAAGATTGTGCAGTCAAAATAAACCTGCAGCCGATAGCACCGGAAAAGAAAAAGTCCGCTGATGCACGGTGTTAATCTAAAGCAGCTTTTGCCTCAATTGATAATTGGCAAGAAAAAATGTGGATTAATGCCGGACAACGGTGGGAGGATCAAGAATTTTTCCGCAGGAGCGGCAAAGGATATGATAAATACACGAAGCGCGTCGTAAGCTCATTTCACCGTTATGCCCCGACGGTTCAACGCCTGCCGGATGGCTGCGCCATCCTGGGAATCTCTGGCGAATATCGCCACTTTCATCACGGGATTGGGAAGATGCGGCAGACTTCTCAGTGCCGCCGGCATGACGCCGCGATAGTCGCTTTTTTCCCCCAGGAAGAGGAGTTCTTGCAATATTTTCGCCGCATCCCGGAAATGCACGTCCTTATCGAAGATGATGTTGGTATTGAGCGTCCATAGATTGGCGCCGCTCTGTTGCTCGAAAAAATGGTGGGTTCGTACGAAAAACGTACTGGCGCATATCCTGGCGTTGAAATCAAAAATCAGGGCCTCAAACCGTCCGTCCATCGTTTCCCTGACAATCACATCCCCACCGACATATCCTCTGCAGCCATCTTGCCACGCCTGCAGACAGGCTTTGAAGAAACATGTTTCCGCCATAGCCCCGAACTGTTTCACCTTGTCGGACAGGGGGCGCTGATTTCCGATATATGTCCCGTTTTCGGTCCGCTGCATCGAGATGCCGTCGACGAGTGTCACCCCGGCATCGGTAACGATGCCCTGAACGTTGTAGTTGGAAATAATCTGTTTTGTCCCCGGCATGGATGCAATATCAACCTCGATGACAAGAGGCATGATGCCGATGACGGCGTCTAACCGCGCCTTGAGCTTCGGATGTGCCGCCTTGTAAAAACCGGATTGATACGCGACCCGGTCCAGCCTGCGGATCAGGCCACTCAGGCTGTCCCTGCCGGGATAAAAGGGAAAAACGCCGTCTCCGCCGGAAAAAGAATCGAATTTTATCCACAATTTGAGTGCATTGTCATGTCGCCCCTTGATGGGAAATTTTTTGAGAAGTGCCGCTACGTTTGTTTTCAACTCCGCCGGATGACAGATCTCGATCCCCGGCGGAACACGATACCCTCCCGCTTCCGCATGAGACCTCAGATAGTGCTTGGAATTGAAACGTACCGCATCGACCGCCGTCATCAGGGTTTTACCCCCTGCCGCCCGCGCAGCCCGCTGGACGACGGCCGTCGGAAAGGCCGGCATCCAGACCGCCCCGGCGAGGACAAGAGCCGCCTTGGCATCACCCGACGCAAGGGCCTGCAGCAATTGCGCTTCCACCGAAGCCTCGGGATAGGAGAGTCGCGCCGGTGAGGGCAGTTCGAAAATGTTGCCGCCGATCAGCCCGAGGTTCTCGAGATATGCGCGATGCTCCATTTCCAGCGCCAGGGTAGCCACGGTCGCCCCTTCACCCGCCAGTATGGCGGCCAGCTGGTTCAGATAAACGTCCCCGATCGGCTCAGGAGTAGGCAGCTTGGCCCCGCTTTCAGCATCTTCGGGATCCGTGATGAAGCCGGTCGTAAACAGGGCTTTGTCGCAACCCAGAATTTTCCGAACGTCTCCGAAGCCTTCGGGTATCTTGATGCACACGTGATTTTTTTCCGATGGCGCACCATCATAATCTGTATTTCGGGAGATGGATGTCGTCGGGGTGTTGTGTATATCGAGCGGCATGATACTGCCATCCAATTCAATTCAGGGTAAATTTCGGACTTGCGATTACAGAATTCGCGATAAGGTCGCAGCGATCAGAAATTTTGCCTATTACTCCATAAAATGTGTTAAGTAAAGGGCTATGATGGATCGAAACAGCACGCCCGAGCGCATCTCCATTCACGGCGGCCACAGCGGAGAATTCTGCTGTCATGCCGAAGATACCCTGGAAGAGGTCGTCTGCGCCTACATCGAACAGGGCTTCGCATGGTTCGGCGTTACGGAACACATGCCCCCGCCGGAAAACCGGTTCCTCTATCCGGATGAGCTGTCCGCGGGGTTCGATGCGCGCATGCTCTACGAGCGGTTTGCCCGGTACATGACCGAAGCCAGGCGCCTGCAACGCAAATATGCCCCGGCCATCCGGATGTATGTCGCCGTTGAAACGGAAGCCTATACCGGCGCCCTCGATTTTGCCGACACCCTCCGCCGCACCTTCAGGCCGGATTACCTGCTGGGGTCCGTTCACCATGTCAACGACATTCCGATTGACGCCACACCCGGGCAGTACGCTGAAAGCGCCCGCATGTCAGGGGGAATCGATGCCCTCTACTGCGATTATTTCGATGTGCAGCACGACATGATTCAACGTCTGACCCCGCAGGTGGTCGGTCACTTCGATCTCGTCCGCATGTTCGATCCGGAATATCAGCAGCGGATTGAAAAACCCGAGATCCGGCAGCGCATCGTTCGGAATCTCAACCTTGTCAGGGCCTGCGACCTGATCCTTGATTTCAATGTCAGAGCCCTCGCCAAGGGCATGAACGAGCCTTATGTTTCGGCCGCTATCCTTCGAAAAGCGATCGCCTTGGGCATCGCCGTGGTGCCCGGGGATGATTCCCACGGCGTACACACCGTCGGCCTCCATCTGGACCGGGGTATCGCCATGCTGCGGGAGGCCGGCGCGAATACGCCGTGGCGGCTGCCGGGATAAAATATGCAGCGCGGGCCAAATGAAAATTCAATGTGTTGAATCTTGCTTCAGGAGTTGATCATGGGTGTTGAAGAGCACAAGCGGCATGCCGTGCATGCGGTGACACTGGGAATCGTGACCCTGTCGACGACCCGCGGACTTGCCGACGACGACAGCGGACGGTGGATGGCCGAAGAGGCCGGGCGGGCAGGACACAGCATTCTTTTCCACGAGGTTCTGCCCGACGATGCGGCGATCATCCGCGAGACGACGCTGCGCCTGATCGAAGCTCACGATCCCAACGCCATTCTCATGAACGGCGGCACGGGCGCTGCGCCCGGCGATGTCACCATCGAGGCCGTCCGGCCCTTGTTCCGGAAAGAACTGACCGCCTTCGCGGCGCTTTTCGCGATGCTCAGTCATGAGGAGATCGGATCGGCGGCCATGCTGTCCAGGGCTTCGGCCGGCATTATCCGGAACACCGCCCTTTTCTGCATGCCGGGAAGCATCAAAGCCTGCCGCTTGGCGTGCACCCGCCTCATTTTCCCCGAGCTCGGACACCTGACCACACACATCCGGGCATAAGAACCACCGTTACCAGTTGTAGGGAAAATTCTTGTGAATGGTGATCCGTTTTCTCCGGATGGAGATGTAGCCGTCGTTGGTGAGATCCTTGATGACCCGGCTGACCATCTCGCGGGAGGCGCCGACCATGCTGGCAATTTCCTGATGCGTGAGTTTGTCGTTGATCTGAGCCCCCGGCTCGGAACCGCCGGCAAGCTGGGTTAGCAGCCGGGCGACCCGTCCGTAAACGTCCATCAGTGCAAGGCTCTCGATTTTCTTGTTGGCTTCCCTCAGGCGCTTCTGGAGCTCTTTCAGAAGATTGAGCATGATATCGTATTTAGAAGACAGAATTTTCTTGAAATCGCTCTTGGATATGATCATCATCTTGCAGGCGTCTTTGGTCATAACAAAGGCGGAGCGCGGTTCTCCGTCCATCAGGGCCATTTCGCCAAAATATTCGTTGGGGCCCAGCCTGGAAAGAATGATCTCTTTTCCATCCTCGTCATTGATTCCCACATTGACCCGACCCTCACAGATCACATAAAAGGAGTCGGATTCGTCTCCCTCGCTGAAGAGGATCGTATTTTTCGGGAAGGACTTGAGCTTGACAACCTGACCGACCGCCTCGAGATCGTTGTCGCTGAGGCTTTCAAACAGGGGAACCTTCTTCAATTGTTCTGTGATTTCAGTCATTTCCATCATCCACTGGCTTTTTGTGAGAAACATCTGTCGCGCAGATTACAATGCTTTGCAATCTATCATCGCCCCCGGACAATGTCAAGAAAACCCCGGGGGTTTTCTTTCACAACCCTTTTAAAAAACTTAATATATGAATATACTCGGAAAGATTGGCGATTTCGGCGCGAATGATTCTGCACAAGGCGGCCGGGAGCGCTCGGGGGCCGCACCGAATGCAAGTCTAAAGGATGCATGGCCGGTGAAAGACCGCCGTCCCGATACCCTGGAGCACGCCTAAATATTGTCTTGACGCCCATACCGTCTCTGTTTATAAAAGGAATTTCAGATCCGTCTTACCATTTTGGAATTATAACAGAAAAAGGAGCAAAAGGAGCGTATGATGAAAAAACGTCGCAGCAGGTTCGTTGTCACAGCATTGGTTTCCCTGGGCCTCATCATCGGTCTTGCCGGTCAGAGCGCAGCCGAAGAGACCATCAAACTGGGCGTCGCCGGGGCGCACAGCGGCGATCTTGCCTCCTACGGCATCCCGACCGTTCGGGCAACCGAGCTGGTGGTCGACCATGTCAATGCCATGAACGGCATCGACGGCAAGAAAGTCCAGCTCCTGGTCGAAGACGATGTCTGTAAACCCGAAATCGCCACCAACACCGCGACCAAACTGGTATCAGAAGGGGTGAACGCCGTGATCGGCCATATCTGCAGCGGCGCCACGAAAGCGGCCCTGGGCATCTATAAAGCCAAGAACATCGTCACCATCTCTCCTTCCGCCACCAATCCCGATCTCACCCAGAGCGGCGACTATCCGAACTTTTTCCGGACCATCGCCTCGGACGACGCCCAGGCGCGGCTCGAGGTCGACTATGCCACGAATGTCCTGAAACTGAAAAAGCTGGCCATCCTTCACGATAAAGGCGACTACGGCAAAGGCCTGGCGGAGTTCGCCAGGAAGTTCCTCGAAGCCGACGGCAAGGCCCAGGTCGTTCTGTATGAAGGAATCACCCCGGGCGCCGTTGACTATTCCGCGGTCGTTCAGAAGATCAAACGCTCGGACGCGGACGGGGTGATCTTCGGCGGATACCATCCCGAAGCCTCCAAAATCGTCATGCAGATGCGCAAGAAAAAAATGGATATTCCGTTTATCTCCGATGACGGCGTGAAAGACGACACCTTCATCAAGGTCGCGGGCGATTATGCCGAAGGCGTGTATGCCACGGGCCCCCAGGACACGTCCAAAAACCCCATTGCCAAGGCCGCCATCGAAGCCCACAAGGAAAAATACAACGGCGAGGATCCGGGTGCGTTCTTCCTCAATGCCTATTCAGCCGCCCTGGCCATTCTGAACGCCATCGACAAGGCCGGCACCACCGAGTCCGGTGCGGTTGAAAAGGCCCTGCGGACGGAATTCGTGGCAACCCCCCTGGGCATCATCCGCTTTGACGACAAGGGCGACGCCATCGGCATCGGCTTCTCCATGTACCAGGTTCAGAAGGGGAAATATGTCGAGGTTCCGATAGATTGACCGCCAGCCATACCTAACGTCCGGCGTCGCCCGTATCGGCCTCGATCATCGGCGACACGTCAACCAGATCAGAAAACCAGCGTAGCAACGCAACGTCCGCCGGGGCGGGCATTCCCGCCCGCCGCCGGCCATCCTACTCCCAACGTTCCGATACGCCCGCACCCGTCGGAAGGAAGCAAACTACATCATTTATGGACTGGCAATATTTCTTTGAGCTCCTGCTGGGCGGCCTGACCCGGGGCAGCATCTATGCATTGATCGCCCTGGGCTATACCATGGTCTACGGCATCATCGAACTGATCAATTTCGCTCACGGGGAAATCTACATGATCGGCGGCTTTACCGCGCTGATCGTCGCCAATGTACTGACGCTGCTGGGGTTGAACCAGGTGGCCGTCCTCGTTCTCGCCACCGTCGTCGCGGTCATTTACGCGGCGGCATACGGCTTTACGGTGGAAAAGATCGCCTACAAACCCCTCCGGCACGCCCCCCGTCTATCCCCATTGATCAGCGCCATCGGCATGTCCATCTTTCTCCAGAATTATGTGCTGCTGGCCCAAACCTCCGACTTTCTGCCTTTTCCGAGCCTCATCCCCGCGTTCAAATTTATGGAGCCCATCTCCCATATCATCAGCACGGCCGAGTTGATGATCATCGTCACGACCGCGGTGGTGATGGTGCTGTTAAGCATTCTCATCAAATTCACCAGGGTGGGCAAGGCCATGCGGGCGACGGCGCAGGACCGGGACATGGCCATGCTGGTCGGCGTCAACGTCAACCGCGTCATTTCCATGACCTTCATCATCGGCTCGGCCCTGGCGGCCATCGGCGGCGTCATGATCGCCTCGCATATCGGCATGATCAACTTCTATGTCGGGTTCATTGCGGGCATCAAGGCGTTTACGGCGGCGGTCCTGGGCGGGATCGGAAGCATTCCCGGCGCCGTGCTGGGCGGGCTTGTTCTGGGCTGGACCGAAAGCTTCGCCACCGGCTATGTATCGAGCGATTACGAGGATGTGTTCGCCTTCGCGCTGCTGGTGCTGATCCTTATCTTCCGGCCCGCCGGCATCCTGGGGCGGTCCACCGCACAGAAGGTATAAAATTGACCGACACGATTGAACATCCCCGTGATAAATAAATATGACGAATAAAATCGAAGAAATCAAACGATCCGTTATCGTCTCGATCTGGTTCATGTTCCTGACGTTTCCCATCATGGTCATCCGCGTCAACCCGATCGAAGGGGTCATCCAGTGGCGATGGGAGAACATGGCGGTTGTCGGCGCCGGCAGTTTTTTCCTCTCTTTTCTCTGGCGGTATCTGCTGCGAAGAAAAGAACGGGGGAAAAAAATCTCCGAAAAAGATCCGGGCAAAAAGCCTTTCAGGCAGCGCCTGGTGGAAGAACCGAGGATCTATATCCCCGCGCTGATCATCGTCACCCTGGTCGTGGCCGTGTTTCCCTTTGTCTTTTCAGCCTACCAGACCAACATCATGACCACGGCGCTCATCTATGTCGTCCTGGGGCTGGGGCTCAACATCGTCGTTGGCCTGGCCGGTCTTCTCGATCTGGGATACGTGGCCTTCTACGCCGTGGGCGCATACAGTTATGCCCTTCTCAACTATCATTTCGGCATCGGCTTCTGGGTGGCGCTGCCGATCGGTGCCGCCCTCGGAGCGACCTTCGGCATCCTGCTGGGATTTCCGGTCCTGCGCCTCAGGGGCGACTACCTGGCCATCGTGACCCTTGGTTTCGGGGAAATCATCCGGCTGATCCTGGAAAACTGGAATGAATTCTCCTTCGGGCCGAGCGGCATCGCCAATATCCCGCGACCGGGCTTTTTCGGGATCCGTATGTCGCTCGAAACGGCGACGGTCTATATCTATTTTTTGATGATCGCAATGACCCTCTTTACCATATTCGTCGTCAACCGCCTGCAAAATTCCCGCATCGGAAGGGCCTGGATCGCGCTCCGGGAGGATGAGATCGCCTGCCAGGCCATGGGGATCGACAAAACGCGCACCAAGCTCACCGCATTCGCTCTGGGCGCCACGTGGGCCGGCATGGTCGGCGTGATCTTCGCGGCAAAGACCACCTTCATCAATCCGGCCAGCTTTACCTTCCTCGAATCGGCGATCATCCTCTCCATCGTCGTTCTGGGCGGCATGGGGTCGATCATCGGCGTCATCATCGGGGCGTTCATCCTGATCCTCCTGCCCGAATATCTGAGGGCTTTTTCGGATTACCGGATGCTCATGTTCGGCGCCATCATGGTGATCATGATGGTCTTCAGACCCCAGGGCATCATCAGCGGCATCCGGCGGACCTATCAATTCAAGGGTCAACATGCCAACACCCGGAAAAAAATCCCGATCAACCAGACCATCAAAGAACAGAACTGATACCGACACCATGGCACCCATACTCGAAGTCAAGCACCTGACGATGGATTTCGGCGGGCTTCGCGCCCTCGACCACGTCGACCTGGATGTGAAGCAGAATGAAATCGTGGCATTGATCGGCCCCAACGGCGCCGGCAAAACCACGTTTTTCAACTGCGTCACCGGCATCTATGCGCCGACCGCCGGAGACGTGCTGATCTCTCCCGACGGCAGCGGCCGCACAAGCCGGATCAACGGCCTCAAGCCCAACGACGTCACCGCGAGGGGAATGGCCCGGACCTTCCAGAACATCCGGCTCTTCCAGAACATGACCGTTTTGGAAAACGTCATGATCGGCCGCCACTGCCGGACCCGAAGCGGCATCGCCGGCTCCGTCTTCAGACCCCCCCGGACCCGGCGGGAAGAGCAGGCGGTCGTCGATGCCGGTTATGTCATTTTGAAAAAAATGGGACTTGCCCGGTATGTCAACGAGTTCGCCAAAAACCTGCCCTACGGCGCCCAGAGGCGTCTTGAAATCGCCCGGGCCATGGCCACCGACCCCTTCTTGATTCTCCTGGACGAGCCCGCCGCCGGCATGAACCCCCAGGAGACGAACGAGCTGGACAGGCTCATTCTTAAAATCCGGGATGAGGAAAAAATCTCCCTGCTGCTCATCGAACACGACATGAAGCTTGTCATGAGCCTTTCCGACCGGATCTTCGTCATGGATTACGGCAAGAAGATCGCCCAGGGCACGCCGGAGGAGATCAAGAACAATCCTGTTGTCATCAAGGCCTATCTCGGAGAGGATATCGATGCTTAAGGTCCAGGACATCAAGACGTATTACGGCAATATCCAGGCGCTGAAAGGGGTCAGCATCGACATTGCCGAGGGCGAGATCATCACCCTGATCGGCGCCAACGGCGCCGGCAAAACCACGACCCTCATGTCGATATCGGGCATCATCCCGCCCCGCAGCGGAGAGATTCATTTCATGGGTGAACCCATCCATGCCGTGAGTCCCGACCGGATCGTCCAGATGGGGATCTGTCAGGTGCCCGAGGGTCGGCGGATCTTCCCGTATCTGACCGTCTCCGAGAACCTGGACATGGGGGCCTTTCTCAGAAACGACAAGAACGAGATCAAAAAGGACATGGAGCATATCTTCGGCCTCTTTCCCATCCTGGCCCAGCGGCGCCATCAGGCCGGCGGCACCCTGAGCGGCGGTGAACAGCAGATGCTCGCAATCTCGCGGGCCCTGATGGCAAGGCCCAGGCTCCTGCTCCTCGATGAACCCTCCCTGGGCCTGGCGCCGCTCGTGATCCGGCAGATCTTCGAAATCATCCGGAAGATCAACGAGGAAAGCAACACGACGATCTTTCTCGTTGAACAAAACGCCAACCTGGCCCTCCAGATCGCCCACCGGGGATACGTCATGGAAAACGGCAGAATCACCCTGGCCGACAGTGCCGCCGCCCTTCTGGCCAACGATGAGGTTAGAAAGGCGTATCTGGGGATTTAAGGGACATCCTTCAACAACCGATTCGCCGCAGACCCCGGTGACGCTTCGGCCGCCCGGTCCATCTCCGCCAGAACCGCCGACACGCCGTCCAGCGCGGGCGCCGTTGGCATGCTATCGACGTCGCAGCCCCGGTGCTCCATGGCGTCCACCACCGCTTTCACCGTCAGAAGACCGATATCCCGGCCGGGTTGAAACGCTTGATGGCCTGCATTGTCATCCGACGACATTCCGGCATCGTGTCTGACGTTTGCGAGAATTCCCGCCGCCGCGAGCGCCGAGGTCGATTTGCGGACGATCGAGACGGGGAGCGATAGGGCATCGGCAATCTCGCGGGGCGTGGACGGCGGCAGACCTTCTCGAAACCGCATGACGAGCCATCGGACGACGCCGAGGTAAATCAGACGATCGAGATAGATGCTCGGCCGGGGGCAGGCCGGATCGAATTGAAATTCTTCGGCGTGCTGCCAGGCCGATGAAATGACCGCCCCGAACAGGACGACGAGCCAACTCAGCTGAAGCCATGCCAGAAAGAGAGGAAGTGCGGCAAAAGAACCGTAGACCGCGTTGTTTTTGGCAACACCGACCTGAAACGTAATGTATCCCCACTGGAGCAGCTGATAGAGCGTTCCCGCGATGACGCCGGCCGTTACGGCGGATGCGATGCGGACCCGGGTATTGGGCATGACCCGGTAAATCACCGAAAAAAGAATCCATACGAGAAGATAGGGCAGGAGTTTGAGACCAAAAACGATCAGCGGACCGAACGCGCCCACGATCGAGATCTCTCTTGCCATCGTCTTCACCTGCGTCTCGATGAAAACGGTGGTGCTGCCCGCCATGATCATCAATACCGGTGCAAGGATCATCATGCCCAGATAGTCGCCGATCTTACGGCCGATCGAACGGCCCCTGGCAACCTCCCAGATGGCGTTGAGGGAATCTTCGATATTGCCCAGGACCTTGATGACCGTATAAAACAGAACCGCCACGCCGACACCGGCAATGAGGCCCCCCTGGGTGTTCGATAAAAGAGAGTGGGCAAAACCGATGATTTGCGCGACGACCGCCTCTTGACCGGAAAAAATCATCAGCAGCTCTTTTTCCAGCCGCTGCTCGAAACCGAAACCCGCGGCAATCCCGAATGCCATGGCGGCGACCGGAACAATGGAAAGCAACGTATAAAAGGTAAGCGCCGATGCCCGAATCGGGCATTGATATTTCTGAAAATTTTTCGCGCTGACCAGAAGCACCCGCGTGAATTTAAGGGTCGCCGCCTGGAAAAAAGGAAGCGTCTCTATCCTGATGCGCCATACATCCGTCTTAGAAAACCCGACGGCTTTCTGGGTGAGATCATGGATCTTTTTCATCTCCGATCCTCCTGGGAATGTTCGATTCTCCGCCGGTTCCGCTGACCGGCGATCCGGTTTTTCCAGGGCTGTCCTTGATTCATGACGCCGGGTGATATATAGCCGGTAGACATGATTCTATCTTACCATCTGAAGCGTGACAACAACGCCAGGCGCAGGAACGCCATGAGTTTTTCATGCCTCGGAAAGGTCGCCGGCACCGGCGCCCGGACCCTGGGCCGGTGGAAATCGAGCCTGCGGAGCGTATTTCATGCCGCCTGCCGGCATCGTCCCCTGACACAGGCACCGCTCGTCATAGGCCTTGCGGAATCGGGCATCATTCCCTCGGCCCTGTTTCATCAGATCGTTCGGGAAACCTGCCCGAACGCCGGATGGATATGCTCCACCCGGCGTCCTTCGGCGGGCATCCGCTTTTCCGAACACCATTCCCATGCACCGAACCACATTCTTCCCGACCCGGACACCCGGCCTACCGAGCTATGGTTCGTTGAAGACGAAATCACCACGGGGCAGACCCTTCTGAATCTTTCGATCAAACTCTGCCGCCATCTGAATCAGCCGCGCGTCCGCTATATCGCCTTTACCGACATCCGCACCCCCGAGATGAAACATCGATTCCGGTCGATCCTCGCAGCCGGCGGCATCACGTTCAGTGTTCATACCCTTTTTGCTCCGTCCCGCCACGGCGGCGTTCCCGTGCCGGATTATCACCAATCGTCGGCCGTCGGCGCTTTGCTCAGCACTTCGGACCTTTCGGGTCATTTCGATCATGCAAACGATGCGGGTGGTTCGGGCCCGCTCGAAGCGTCGCCGCCTTTTATCGCGTCGGACTGGCATTTTCCGGATTACCGTCCGGCGCTTCGACGGCAGTTTCATTCCGACATCCGCATACCGACCGGACTCGCCGGCTCTCTTCTGGCCGTCGGCGAGGCCGTCGATCTGGGCGTCAGAATCGTTCAGGCCAACCCGGGCCTCCAGCTCCACCATATCACCCTGAGCCCATGGGAGGTGGACGCGGTGACGATTCAAAACCGCCTCGATATCGGAGATGCTTATTACCTCTACAACATTCATAAGCTCCGTCCGCCGCTTTACATTCTGAACGATCCTCTCGATGGGTCTGTCGCAGACGCGGCAAGACGGCAACTGGAGGCCAGGGGATTTCAGACCCACCGTCTGCGATTGACGCGGGAGCCGGATTGAAAGAATATGTCGCGAAAGCCTGACGATGCCGTGCCGCCCGTCGATCTTTGGGGTCAGGAGGTTTACGTTCAATTTCATGAAGAAATCGATCCGTTCCGGGACCTGAAATTTTTCCGCCCTCTCGAACGCGCCTATACCGGAGATAATGCCTTTTGGGCCATGCCGTCACCCGAACCTTGTTTTCCGGATGCGTTCTGGGAAACCGTCGGCGCGCATTTAGACGATGAAAGGATTCGGGAGGCGGCCGTCTCCCTTGCCGAAGCGGTCGCCCGGTGGGAGTCCGCCGGCGACCGCCTGATATTTGCGGCGATCCTGAGGGCCGGCGTCCCGATCGCCGACTGGCTGTGCCGATTGTTCCCCGGAGCGAAAGCGGCGGCCGTCTCCCTTTTCGTGGGGTTGGGCATCGACGGCGTCGCCCTCGCCTCCCTCCGACGGCGTCATCCCGAGCGCAAAATCGTGTTCGTGGACGGTTGGACCGGCCGGGGCGGCGTCGCCCGGGCGATTGCAGACCTGGGTGCCGGCCCGCTGGCCGTTCTTGTCGACCCTTGGGGATGGGCCGATTTTTCGGGAACCCAGGCGGACATCTTCTGCCCGACCGCCTGTTTTACGGGAGTGGCCTCACTCGGGTTTTCCCGCACGTTTTTCGTGGACGACACCCGCCTGTTCGGCGCCTATCGCTTCCCGGAGCGCCACTGCCGCAGGGATCTGGTGGCCGGATGGCAAAAGTGCTGCCCGCCGGTAGGCCGCGGCGGCGCCGGAAACAGCCTTCCGCACCGTCGTTTCTTTCAGGAAACCCCCCTCAGGATCCACGCCAACGAGGTGTGCCGGGCGCTGATCAATGCCGCTCCCGAGAAGATTTTCTTTCTTGACGCCGCCGGCGAGGTGCGGCGAAGCTTTCCGTTGCTGATAGAGCTTGCCGAACGCCGCGCGGTTCAGGTCGAATATAACGTGCGCAGGCTGTCGACGCTCGGCACACGGGTCGCCTGTACGCTGACAACGGCCCCGGCGTGAGACGGCGGGATTCCCCCTTTAAATTTAAGATGAATTATTATAATGGAAGATCAAACGATCACCCTTACCCCGACGGAGAATCGATCATGCATCGAAAGCCAGTGGCCGCCGCTCTGCTCGCCCTGATCCTGTTAGGATGCCAAAGCGCCTATCAGCAGCTTCCCTATCAGCAGCTGATGGATAAGCCCGAGGTGGAATTCAAGGAGAAGGAACAGAAGTTCATTTCATTTTTCGAGGCGGAGCCCGTCTTCCGATTCAAGGTCGATAATTTCAACCCCATGGGGCTGCCGATCAAGAACATGACCTACAATCTGACCATCCTCAACCAGAAATTCATCAAGGGGGTATCCAATCAGGACCTTCATATCCGACCGGCATCCTCGAAAATGGTCGAACTGGCCCTGCCGTTCAATTTCATGGACGTTTTCGATACCGCCGATGAATTTCAGCAGACCGCCCATGCCCGCTTTGACCTGGCCGGAGAGATGACCGTCGGCCCATTTTCCATTCCCTACGACATCTCCGGGGAGTTCGCCATTCCCCGCATCCCCTCGGTGATGGTGGAAAAAATTGAAATCATGTCCCTTTTTCCGAATCACGCCCGCCTGAACATAACGATTGCCCTAAACAATCCCAATCCATTCCCCACACCGCCGGGATTTCTGGAGTATTCGACGACGGTGGGGGGCGAGCGGTTGGGTGAAGGATGGCTCACACCGATTGCCGCCGTCGCTGCCAAGGCGGACAAGCGGATCGTTATTCCCGTCGCGGTCGAGGCATCCCGGATGAACGGCCGTTTGCACGGCCTTTTGAAAAACAACGCCGCCGCCTGCGTCCTGTCGGGATCGATTCGATATGCCGTTCCGGGGCGCGGTCGGAGGAACTTTCCCTTCACGCATGCGGGCAAGGTTCCGCTTGTTCCCCGCGGATAAACCGAACCTTGCGCATCGATGAAAACCCGCTGTTCCGCAAGACGATCGTTGCCTGGTACGACGCTGAACTCACCTGTCTCATCACGGTCTTTTTAATGGAGCTGGTCTTCCTGTTCGGCGCGGCCGGTCTCTCGGTCGTCCATGAGGCGCCGCCGTTCCGGCGCTATATCTGGCTGCCGTCGGTCTTGATGGGGCTCAGTTTCGCCGTGGTGATTTCCATTACCATCCGGCTGATTCACCGCTACACGCGGGGACGGAAAAAAAGAAGAAGCGGCGTTCCGGGCTTCATCTCCATTAAAAGACGCTGATGGAACTCCCCGCGCAGGGGTGGTGGAAAAAGACCGCGTCAGATAAAAAAGCGGTCGTTATCAAGCCTGCACCGGGCTTACCGGCGTTCCTGAAATGTCTTGAAATCCATCTTTTTATAGCTGTTCGTATCGATGAATTTCAGCAGAGGCAGCATGATATCCGGCGGAATATAGCCGGGTTGTGACCCGATCGTATTGCCGTCTTCAGCAATGAAAAAGGTGGTGGGCAGCCCCTCGACCTCATATTCTTTAACGATTTTCAGCTGCTTGTCCGAATTGACCTGAACGGGAATGTAATGATCGTTCAGATACGCCGCCACGGCGTTGTTCCGAAACGTCTGGGCTTCCATCACCTGGCAGTAATGGCACCAGTCCGCATAAAAATTGAGAAAAACCTTCTTTCCCTCCCGCTTGGCGCGGCTGATCCCCTCTTCGTAGGAATGCCAGCGAATCTTTGCGGCGGACACATCCTTTTTGTCGACGGGATTCTGATCTTTTCCGAAGGCCATATCGGCCGGCAGCCCCGCCGGCAATGCAAGAGCGACAAGGATCACTCCCATTCCCATCCAGTTGAAAGAAGGTTTAATTCTCATATTGTCCCTCCGCATGATTGAAATGCGTCGATTCCCGAGGTTGTCGTTCAGGTTCAGGATTTCAGATGGTGCCGCGGCTCCGGGACCTTTGGCACATCGGAGAATGCCGCCGGGATCCGCTCCATCCGATCGAGCAGGATCGCAGGCGGCACAAATTCGGTGATCGTTGCATTCCGGATGATCCGTCCCCCGGCGCCGATAAAAACGATCGTCGGCAAGCCGACGACACCATATTTTTTTCGCAGAAAAGCCGCATCCTCATTTTCCGGATTCGTGCTGTCGATCTTCAGCGGCACAAATGCCTGGGCGGCGGCAATGACCGCGGGATCGGAAAACGTATGCCGGTCGAGATTCCTGCAGGCGGCACACCAGTCCGCATAGAAATCAATCAATACAGGCTTTTGCGCGCGTTTCGCCGCGGCGAGCGCCGCGGCTTCGTCGTGCATCCAGGAGATGCCCGGCGGCGGCGGAACAGAAGCATCCGGCACGGCAAAACGCGCGGCGTAAACGATCCCCAGGGTCAGGCACAAAATCCCGGCCGCTTTTCTGAAGCGGTCGTATCCGCCGGATGACGGGGGAAGAGCGTCCAGGGCCCCGAGAAACGTGCCGATCCCGATGAGCAAAGCGCCGATGCAAAGCCAAACGATCTTATCGGGCATGAGTGGTGCGACATAATACAGAGCCGCACCGAGCATCAAGACCCCGAACGCATGTTTCAGTCGCTCCATCCACGGCCCGGATCGGGGCAGCGACGCGGCAGCGCCCGAAAACGTGCCGACCACGAGAAAAAGAACCCCCATGCCGAGGGCAAAGCTCCACATGATCAAAAATCCCGCCACCTTGTCGGCAAGCGTCGCGACATACACCAGAAGCGCCGCCAGCAGCGGACCCACGCACGGCCCGACGACGGCGCCGGCGGCGGCACCGGTCAAAAACACGCCGATGATCCCCCCGCCGAATTTTCCGCCCAGCCGGGAGGCCACCGATGACGGCATCCGGATCTGGAACAGGTCGAAGAGGCCCAGCGCCAGCACCGCAAACACCCCCGCCACGACAATCCGCACCGCCGGGTGATCGCTCCAGGCGCCGAACAGGCTGCCCGACCAGGCGGCGGCAACGCCAAAGACGGCATAGACGACGGACAAGCCGAGAACATACACCATGGAGAGGCTGAAGCCCCGTGCCAGGCTGCCCGTGCTCACGGCACCGATGACGCTCATGGTGACGGGGATCATCGGATACACGCACGGCGTCAGGCTCGCCAGCAGGCCCCAGACGAATGCCGCCGCCAACACTCCCGGAAGTCCGAACCGCCGCGCCGTTTGCGCGTAGGGATTTTCCGCCGCCTTTTCGCCCGGCACATCCCCAGCGGCCACGGACTTTTCAGAGGCGGGATTGTCGGCGGCGGCGGCGTTAAGAGCGGTCGGCACGATGGTGAGCGCCGCGCGCAGCTCCTTTTCCCGGGGCAGAAAACATCGGGTTTCCGAACAGCCCCGGTACCGGACCGTCAGCGGAATGGACCGAGCGCCGGTCTCGGCCGACGGATCGACATCCACCGGCAGCACGAACGCGGCATCGCCCACATAAAACCGTGCCGGACTGCCGTCGATCTCCTTTCTCTCGACACTCTCAGGCGTTTTCAGCGCGCCGAACCGGAGGCCCGGCACCACGCCCGGTTCGATATGCATTGCCACCGCATAAAGCTTGTGGCCGGGGGGCATCTTGACGGAAACGGATACGACGCCGCCGCTTCCGGCACTGATCTCCGAAGGCGTCGCCCTGGCGGAGAAAGCAAAGGGATCCTGCGCCTGCGAGCCGGCAGGCGCGGGATCGAACAGGGTTCCCCCCGTTCCGGCCGCCGCCGGCAAGGATAGAAGCAACATCGCGAGAACACCGATTTGGATCACAAGACGCCGTTTTCGGATGGACACTAAGCTAATCCCCTTTTCCCGTGTGTAAAGCCGACGCGTATTACCGGCTCAGTTCTTCCGCCCGCCGGGCCGCCGCCAGAATCGCATCGATAAAATGCCCGCGGACATTGTTTTTTTCCAGTACATTGACGGCCGCCTCGGTGGTGCCGCCGGGCGACGTCACCTTTCTGCGGAGAGACGCGGGAGATTCCTGTTTCGCCAGAATCAGGCGTACCGCGCCGTCTATGGTTCCGATGGTGAGGGCGGCGGCATCCCTCGGATCGAGACCGGCTGCGACACCCGCTTCGGTCATGGCCTCGATCAGGTAGAACACATAGGCCGGACCCGATCCGGAAAGAGCGGTAACCGCATCCAACTTGTCCTCTTCGAATACAATCACCTCTCCCATCGCTTTCAGGATCTCCATGGCCGTCCGGATGTCATCTTCACCGGCATGCCGGTTGGGGCTCATTCCCGACATGCCGGCCAGCACCAGGGCCGGTGTATTGGGCATTACCCGAATGATGGGCATCGCACGTCTTTCGTCGCGATTCAGACCGGCGTAGAGCAGCGCTTCGATCTTCCGAAGGGGAAAACCGGCCGCGATGGAGATCACGAGTGTCCGCTTCCCGCCGCCAAAGCCGCTCGTTTGGGCGATGTCCCCCAAAACCTCGGGCATCTGCTGGGGCTTGACGGCCAGGACCACGGTATCGCATTCCAGAAACAGGCGCCGGTTGTCCCGCCCTGCAACGACGCCGTAGCTGCTTTCCATATATTTCAGGCGTTCGTCGCTGGCGTCGCTGACCATGATATTTTTTTCGGGAAAAATGCGGGAACCGAGCAGAGCCCCGATGATTGCCTCTCCCATATTGCCCCCGCCGATAAAACCGATTTTCCGATCCTTCATGGTTCTTCCCACTCCTGTCTCATGATCTGATTGATGATGTTCATTTATGACGTTCATTTAATGACGAGGATTTATTTATCCTGCATACCGTTCATACAATTCCCCTGTCAACGCTTTTCGCGGAAATAACTTGACTTATATAGGTTTAAAGTTTTATCAATTTGAAGTTCCGGAACATAAACCAAGACATAAACCAAGACATAAAATTGACACTAACACTTGCAACTGAAAGATAAAACCATGTTTATTCTTGGCAATCTGATCATCGCCCTGGCCACCGTCATCGATTACATCCTGGTGATCTATATGTGGATCGTGATCGCGCGGGCCGTCCTGTCCTGGGTCAGTCCCGACCCTTCCAACCAGATCGTCCGCATCATCTACAACATCACGGAACCGGTGCTCCGCCTGATCCGCAACCGGCTTCCCGTCACCTTCGGCGGGATCGACCTTTCCCCCATCGTCATTTTTCTCGTCATCATATTTTTGCAGAAATTCGTGGTCAACAGCCTTTTCATTTTAGGAAGTTCGATGCGGTAAGCAACGGGATGCCTGCGTGGGAAAAAATGACGCCGCATCACTGTGCGCGACGCCGGCTATAAATAATTGCATAACCTTCCATCCGGCAGAGGAACACTATGGCAAAGATCGATGCATTCTTTAAATTGATGAACGACCAGGGGGCCTCGGACCTCCATCTGATCTCCGGGCAGCCGCCCGCCCTCCGTCTTCGCGGAGAGATCGAAAGGGTCAAGTACAAGATCCTCGAAAACGACGAGCTCAAAGCCATGCTCTACGAAATTGCTCCCGAAGACAAGGTCAAGGTGTTCGAGGAAACCGGTGATGTGGATTTCGGGTATGAAATTCCGGGGCTCGCCCGGTACCGCGCCAACTTCTTCATGCAGAAAAACGGCTGCGCCGCCGTCTTCCGGGAAATCCCCAGCACGATTCTGACCGTCGAAAAGCTGGGGCTTCCCCCGGTCATCGCCAAACTGGCCAACCTTCCCCGAGGCCTCGTCCTCGTCACCGGACCGACCGGCAGCGGTAAATCGACCACGCTCGCGGCCATCATCGACGAAGCCAACCGGACCCGCAAGGACCATATCATCACGATCGAGGATCCCATCGAGTTCGTCCACGCGAGCCAGAAATGCATCGTCAACCACCGGGAGGTCGGCAACCACACCCGCACCTTCAGCGCCGCCTTGCGCGGCGCCCTGCGCGAGGATCCGGACATCATCCTCGTGGGCGAGCTTCGCGATCTCGAAACGATTTCACTGGCCATCGAAGCGGCGTCCACCGGTCATCTCGTCTTCGGCACGCTCCATACCAGCAGCGCGGCAAAAACGGTCGACCGTGCCATCGAGGTGTTCCCCGCCACCCAGCAGGCCCAGATCCGCTCGACCCTGGCCGACGGCCTCCGGGCCGTGGTCGCCCAGACCCTTTTCAAGCGGGTCGATATCAAGGGACGGGTCGCGGCCCTGGAAATTCTCATCGCCACCCCGGCCGTCCGGAACCTGGTGCGGGAAAACAAGACCTACCAGATCAATTCCATGATCCAGACCGGGAAAAAATACGGGATGCTCCTGTTGGACGACGCGATCATGGGGCTGCTTGAAAAAGGCTGGATCGCCCCGGATGACGCCTACAACAAAGCCAACGACAAATCAAGGTTCCGGCCGTTCATCAAAAATCCGCCGTCTGATTTCACCGATGCCTAAAGCGCTTTCAGGAGACCGCTTTCCATGAGAAAACAGGAAGTCGATTATATCATCACCCGAATGCTGGATGCATATGGAAACGTATCGGATCTCAACATCACCGTGGGCAAGCCCTTTCAGGTCGAGTCATCGGGGCAGCTGGCCGCCGTGGAGATGGATCCGCCGTTCAAGGAACTCACCCCCTTTCAGACCGAGATCTTCGCCCTCAATCTGATCAACAAGAACCGGCGGGTGACAGAGGCACTCATCCGTGAAGGGTCGTGCGATCTCTCTTACGTCCTGCCGGGCAAGGCCCGCTTCAGGGTCAACATCTTTTCCCAGCGCGGAATGTATTCGAGCGTTCTTCGAAAACTCGAAACCAAAATTCCGACCATAGAGGACTTGAAGCTTCCCGGCGCCTTTGGCCGGATCGCCCAGGAGCGCAACGGGATCGTCTTCGTCACCGGCGCCACGGGCAGCGGGAAAACCACCTCGCTGGCCGCCGTTCTGAACGCCGTCAACGAATCCAAGACGGTTCACGTCATCACCCTCGAAGATCCGGTGGAATATTCCCATCCCCACAAGAAATGCACCTTCAACCAGCGGGAGCTGGGAAAGGATTTCGATTCCTTCGCCCACGGCCTCAGGGCGGCCCTCCGCCAGGCCCCCAAGATCATTCTGGTCGGTGAAATGCGCGACCGGGAAACCGTGGAGATCGGTCTCTCCGCCGCCGAGACCGGCCATCTTGTCCTCTCCACCCTCCATACCGTTACGGCGGGGCAGAGCATCGAGCGTCTTCTGGGCTTTTTCAATATCGAAGAGGAAAAGCAGATCCGCATGCGCCTGTCGAGCACCATCCGGTGGATCGTCTGTCAAAGGCTCCTGCCCAAACTCGGCGGCGGACGGGTGGCGGCATTCGACATCCTGGGGAGCAACCTGCGCGTGCAGGAATCGATCCTGCACGGCGAATCCGAGGGCAAGACCTTTTACGAGATACAGGAGGCCGGACGGGCCTTCGGCATGACGACCTTCGACGAATATATCATCCGGCTGTTCGAGAAAGGGACGATCAGCGAAGAAACCGCCCTCTCCTACTGCGCCCGTCGGGCGGTTGTCGGACGCGGCATCGACATCATCAAAAACAGACGCGGTGAATCGACCACCGATATCACCGGCCTTGAACTGGAAGGCAGGATATGAAGATCAATTGCACCCACTGTCGGAAGACGATCGTCATCCCCGACGAAAAAATTCCCATAGACAAAGCGTTTTCCATCAATTGCCCTCAATGCAGCCGCCGGTTTACCGTGGATCCGGTCACGGCGGACGATCTTCAGGAACCGGGCGGCGCATCCCTTTCGGCAAGCCTGACGACGGAAGGAGCAGGCGACGGCCCGGGCGATATCACAGACGCCGGCGCTCCGGCCAATCCGTTCCAGTTTCTGGAAGAAGGGGCGAAGACAGCCATCCTCTGCATGCACAATGAAACCCTCGCAGGCCACGTCCGGACGGTGATGGAAGCGGCGGGATACCACGTCCTGGAAACCGGCACGCCCCGGGAGACCCTCCGGCAGATGCGGTTCCACGATTTTGACCTGGTGGTGGTCGATGAGCTGTTCGGCGCGCGCGATCCGTCGATGAATCATGTTCTCAAATACGTGGGCCAGCTCACCATGGAGAGCCGGCGCGACATGTTCGCGGTGCTCCTCTCCGACCGCTTTACGACCGGCGACAATATGCAGGCCTTCCACAAGAGCGTGAACCTCATCGTCAATCCGGCGGATATCAGCCAGTTCGCCGTGCTGTTGAAACGGGGACTGGGCGAACACCAGGCCTTCTACCGCGTCTTCAAACAGGAATACGAAAAAATAAACGGTGTTTAAGGGGCGGGGTTCCGCGGCTGCGGCTTGACCCTGAGCAGGAGCGCCCCCCCGACGGCCGTGATGACCCCCGCCACGGCAAAAGACGCCCGGTAGGCCGTCGGCTCTGCAATCCCGGCCCGCAGGCATCCGTCGATGATGGGCCCGGCGATGAACGTCCCGGCCAGACCCCAGCTCAGGAAAAAGGTGGCATTGAACAATCCGAATCCCCTTCCCCGCCGCTCCGGCGGAATCAGTACCGAGGCCAGGCTATAGGACGCGGCAACCACCAGGGTTTCGGAAACCCCCCGCAAAAAACTTCCGATGAAGATCCATTCCAGGCTGCGCGCCCAGGCAAAGACGGCCAGGGCCAACACCGCCATTCCCATCCCCCAGTTCAGGATCCGATGGTTGCCGTATTTGGCCACCAGCCGGCCCACCGCAAGGCCCGCCACGATGGTCGCCGCGGACTGTATATTGACGATATGGCTGATCATGACGCTCGAAAGGGCGAACCCCGAACCTATCATCAGATACTGGGAAATGATGATGGCGATGGAATTCCTGCCGAAATTGATAAACACCATGGCCGTAAGAAATACGATAAACGCCGTGCGCATCCCCCGGGCGGCCGCGGCCGTGGGGGGCGTTTGCTGCCTGTCGGATTCACCGACACCGCCTTCGGGAACGAAGAGCATGGGGATCACCGAGATGAACATGGCCCCGGAAGCCACAAAAAACAAAATCCCCTCCTGAAACCCCCAGCCGTTGTACCGGCGGCCCAGACCGTCATAGAGCAGACCCCCGATCCAGATGCCCAGGATCCGGCCGATGCCGCCGATGCTGGTCAACCGGCCCTGAACGGCACTCCGGTCCTCGGCCCGGTAGATATCGGAGATGAGCGCACTCCACCCCACGTTCGACATCGACCAGAATATCTCGACAAGCGACAGGCCGCCAATGACGACATATCCCGTGAGGTGGGTGCGCCCGGTGAGGGTATGGACATACCAGACGAGCACGGTGCCGACCCCGGCCAGCAGCTCCCCGCGGATGATGAGGGTGCGGCGGAGCTGGAACCGGTCCGAAACGCTTCCCCACACATAGGTCTGAAAGACAACGTTCAGCACCATGGGGATCGTGGCGAACAGCGTCGTCTCGGTAACGGTGAGCCCCAGGTAAAATCTCAGGTAGATCGAGAGAAAGCTGTAAAAGAGCCCCCGCCGGAACATGGCCAGCGCCTGAAACGACGAGATGCCCCAGAAGACCCGCAGCGGAACATCGTCGGGGCCGGCGGACCGGAGGCGTCTCACCGGCCGCCCGCGGGCGGCTC
>AMWB02018540.1_pt1 | contig 56651 bp, 40 predicted proteins | sample 200311 | NCBI WGS metagenome assembly AMWB02 (sample SAMN02737377, study PRJNA173069) | bioreactor metagenome | biome: anode biofilm in microbial fuel cells | place: USA: California | collected 2010-12-16 | reverse complement strand
AAGGAACCGTCAGGCCCGAACTCATCAGGCTCAACGAAGGCTGCCCTGTCCTCCTTGAAGTAAAGAAGCACCTCATCAGTTGGACCGTTACGGTTCTTGGCCAGTATAATGTCGGCATGACCTTTTGTTGAACCGCCGTCCTCAAACTGCATGACACCCATCTTTTCCGGACGGTGGATGAAGACAACCATGTCGGCATCCTGCTCGATGGCACCTGACTCACGCAGGTCAGAGAGCATAGGCTTCTTGTTCCCGCCACGGGTCTCCACCGACCGGTTCAGCTGTGAAAGCGCCAGCACCGGTACGGCAAGCTCCTTGGCAATGCTCTTCAGTGACCTGGAGATTGAACTCACCTCCTGCTCACGGCTGCCTGCATCAGGCGGCCCTGTCATCAGCTGAAGATAATCCACAACTACAACATCCAGCTTACCCTGCGCCTTCAGCCTGCGGCACTTGGCCCTGAGCTCGAAAACCGAGATTGCAGGAGTGTCATCAATAAATATCTGCGCCTCGGTGAGCGACTTTATACGCGATTCCAGCAGGGACCATTCCTCGGGCGAAAGCTTGCCGTTCTTGATTTTTTCTCCTGGTATCTCCGTCTCCGAGATAATAAGCCTGTTGACGAGCTGTATGGCTGACATCTCAAGTGAAAAGATGGCAACTTTTCTCTTGTGCTCTATAGCCATGTTGCGGGCCATAGTGAGCGCAAAGGCTGTTTTTCCCATTGATGGCCTGGCAGCAATGATAACCAGCTCCGACTTCTGCCATCCCGATGTCAGCCTGTCAAGCTTCGTGAAGCCTGACGGAACCCCTACAAGTGCATCCTCCTTCTTGCCCAGTTCCTCGATCTCGGCCAGCGACTGCTTGATGACCTCATGTATGGGCGCCACCTCATGCTTGATGTTGCCCTCTGCAATCCTGAAGAGCTCATCCTCACTCTTGTCAAGCAGCTCGGTAACATCCAGCGTATCCTCATAGACCATGTTCTGTATCATGGTGGCTGCACGTATCAGCTCACGCTGGATATACTTCTGGAGCACTATCCTGGCGTGGTATTCTATGTTTGCCGCCGAAACGATCTTCGAGGTAAGCTCAGTGAGATATACCGCACCACCGGCTTCTTCAAGCTCATTCACCCTCTTGAGCTCGCGGGTGACCGTAAGCAGGTCTATCGGCTGGTCACGCTTGTTGAGTTCAATTATGGCAGCAAATATCTTCTGGTGTGCAGCCGAATAAAACACCTCCGGCCGCAACATGTCAACCACCATCCTCGCTGCCTCTATCTCAAGCATGGCCGCGCCAAGCACCGCCTCTTCCATCTCCGGGGTCTGAGGGGGTATCCTCCCACCCTCCGGAATTATTACTACCTGTTGCTTCTTATCCTGCCTGCCTCTGGAAGTGCCCTGTGCCATTAATGTAAAGTATTGTAAATTAGATATTTTAACGAATTCAGCAGTCTCAGCTGCTGTGATCAAATTTAACAAATACATCCGTGCCCGGGGGAAGTATCTGATTAATTCTTTCAAACAGCCAGTTGTTAAAAAGATGTTGAAAACAGAGATAATCAGGAAAAATGAGGGAAATTAAAAAGGTTCGTATATTTTTGGTCTTTTAAGAGTCACCGGTTATGGTTGTATTTCCAAAGGCGAAGATAAACATAGGGTTAAGGATCATGGAGAAGAGGCCTGACGGCTATCATAACATCGAGACCTTCTTTTATCCCGTTGACCTTGCCGATGCCCTGGAGTTTGTAGTCCGGAAGGAGAGCCGCAGGGGTGATACGCTGAAAGTCACCGGCGTTATGGAGGAGAGTGATCCGGAGAAGAACCTGGTGATGCAGGCCGTGAAGGTGATGAGGCAGTCGTTTGACTTTCCCGGCATAAGAATCCATCTGCACAAGAACATCCCTGTGGGTGCCGGCCTTGGCGGCGGCTCGTCGGATGCGGCCTGGATGATCAAGGCGCTGAACAAATATTTCGGGTTCGGTCTTAACGCAGAGGAGCTTCGTTCAATTGCCGGCCGCATCGGAAGTGATGCTCCCTTCTTCATTGACGGCACCCCGTCATTTGCCGAGGGAGTTGGCAACATTCTCTCAGAGTTCCCGCTGGACCTGGGACGGTATCATATTGTTATCCTTTACCCTGACACGAATATCAGCACCGCCGAAGCCTACGCCGGGTGTGTGCCATGCCACACAGGACTGTCGCTCAGGCAACTGCTTAACCTGCCTGTCAGTGAATGGCGGGGCAGGGTTATAAATGATTTTGAGCTGAATATATTCAGGTCATACCCACAGGTGGGGAGGATCAAGATGGCACTCTATGAGGCCGGTGCCCTGTATGCCTCCATGTCAGGCAGCGGCTCGGCCGTCTATGGCATCTTTGAGGAGGATCCGGTACTTCCGCCTGAACTGGCACGCTACAGGCTGAACACAGGCGACATGGTGTAAACTCTCATAACGTTACTGAAACCGTCAGACACAGTCATTTGCCCATCCACCCCGCACTGGTCAGAGATGATATGCCCTGATCTGCCGGGCACTGATCTGTTATTCAAGGTATGGGCCTTTGCCTGATAAGCCCTGACTGACTTTATTCGCCATTTCAGACTATCTCAACAAGCACTTCGCCCTTCGTCACCCTGTCGCCAGGCTTGACGTTGACAGCAACAACGCGGCCGTCAAGATGGCTCTTCAGCCTGTTCTTCATCTTCATCGCATCGAGGATGACAATATCATCACCCTCCTTTACTGTATCACCCTGGCTTACCAGTATCTCAACCACGGTACCCGGGATGAAGCTCTGTATCCTTCCCGGCACGGGCGGAGCGTATGGCTTGCGTGCGGCAAACCGGGAGCTGATCCTCGTGGTGTAGGAAGTATGGTCTATTACAAGCTTTGCTGTTTCTCTCTTTTCCATGTAAATCTCTTTTTCGGGTATGATCAGAAAGGAGGAATCCCGTGCTTCTTCCAGGGCATCTGTATCACCTTGTTTTCCGACACTTCAAGTCCGTGCAGCAGCAGCCTGCGTGTCTCCGAGGGTTCGATAACCGCATCGACATACCCGCGCGAGGCGGCTACATACGGATTGGCAAACTTCTCCCTGTACTCATCCACCTTCTGGCGGCGCATTTCATCAGGATTGGCAGCTGAGGTTATCTCCTTGCGGAAGATGATGTTGGCGGCGCCCTCCGGACCCATAACTGCTATCTCTGCCGTGGGCCACGCAAAGACGAAGTCGGCACGCAGGTGACGGGAGCTCATCGCGATGTATCCGCCGCCGTAAGCCTTCCTCAGTATTACAGTGAGCTTCGGAACCGTTGCTTCGCTGTAGGCGTAAAGCACCTTGGCACCGTGACGTATCACACCGGCATGCTCCTGGTCCACCCCCGGCAGGTAACCGGGAAGGTCCACAAGGGTGATCAGCGGGATGTTGAAAGCGTCACAGTACCGGATAAACCGTGCGGCCTTGTCCGATGAGTCAACATCGAGCACGCCGGCCATCTCCAGGGGCTGGTTGGCAACAAATCCCACGGTGCGGCCGCCCATGCGTCCGAACCCGATGACCATGTTGCGGGCATACATCTCCTGTATCTCGAAGAAATCACTGTTGTCTGCAACGGCACGGATGACCTCTCTGATATCGTACGGCAGCGTCGGGTCACCCGGAACTATCTTTTCAATATCATACCCTGCCTCCGGCGGCTGCGGTTCCGTTACTGCGGCCTTTATCTCGTTATTCCTGGGAATGAATGAGATAAGTCTCTTTATCTGGCTGAAACACTCCTCCTCAGATGAGGCAAAGAAATGAGCGTTACCCGTTGTCTCGCAGTGAACACGGGCACCACCGAGAGCCTCCATCGAGATCTCCTCACCCAGGACGGTCTTGATCACTTCGGGACCGGTGATGAACATCTTCGATATGTTGTCAACAACAAAGACGAAGTCGGTCAGAGCCGGGGAATATACCGCGCCGCCGGCACAGGGTCCCAGTATCACCGATATCTGCGGGATGACACCGCTCGAGATTGTATTCCTGTAGAAGATCTCCCCGTAACCGGCAAGTGAATTGACCCCCTCCTGGATGCGCGCACCGCCGGAGTCATTGATACCTATAAGGGGTATCCTCATCTGTAGTGCGTGATCCATGATCTTGGTGATCTTGCGCGAGTGCATCAACCCCAGCGAGCCTCCTGCAACAGTGAAATCCTGCGCAAAAATCGCAACCGGATTGCCGTGCACGGTTCCGGTGCCTATCACCACACCGTCACTGGGCAAATGTTTTTTATCCATCCCGAAATCGCGTGCATCATGCTCCACGAACATGTCATACTCGTTGAATGTGCCCGGATCAAGAATAGCCATAATGCGCTCACGTGCAGTATTTTTTCCCATCGCCTTCTGCTTGACGATAGCTTCCTCCCCGCCGCCGAGAAGTATCTTTTCACGCTTTTCCTTCAGTTCGCGTATCTTCTTTTCCAATGCCATAATCAGTCCTGTTTTTTACTGTTCTCTTCTCTCTTTTAAAAAAGCACGGCAATTTATACAAAATTCACTTATGCACAATATGATCGGAAATGTGCTATTTCGGAGCAGTATAGTAGACCCCTGCCGCAATAAAGGTGTATATTATGTTGGGAATCCACATGGCCAGCGCCGGATTCAGGTCGCCTTTGAGGGAGAATTGCGAGGAGAACTGCATGAAAAGGATATATGAGAAGGCAAGTATCAGTCCCAGACCGATCTGCATTCCTATTCCTCCCTTGATCTTGCGCGACGAGAGTGATACCCCTATCAGTGTCAGGATGAAGAAGGCAAACGGCGAGGAATAGCGCCGGTGCTTCTCATTGAGGTAGAGCTTGATCTCGTCTGAGCCCTGCGACTTCAGAACATCTATATAGTCTTCAAGCTCCCGCCGGGTCATTGTATGAACGAACTCCGGCGCCCGGGTGAAGTCATCCGGCCCGACGTTCAGGACCGTGTCAATCCTCCTTCCTGAGGTTATCCGCTCACCCAGGCTGTCTGTCTCCCTGATATAGTACCACCATGCACTCCATTTATTGGTGGTGGTGTCCCACCTGATCATATTGGCGGTCATCTTAGATTCAAGCATCCCCTTGTCGTTGAATTTCTCCATGCTGAAATTCCTTCCGCTCTGGGAGATCTTGTTGTACTGCTCCATGTAAATGTAAACATTGGGGTAAACCTGCCTGTGAACCGAAGATACATTCACCCTGCGGAAATCGGAGCTCCGGTAGTATTTCTCCTCAAAATCGAGCCGCGCGATGTTTGAATGTGGCAGGACGTAGTTCTGCAGGAGAAATGCGCCTAGCGCGATAAAGGCCGCAGAAATCAGGTATGGCAGCAACAGGCGCCTGAAGCTCATCCCACTGTTGAGCATGGCGATGATCTCGGTATTTACAGCCATCCGGGAAGTGAAGAAGATCACCGATATGAATACAAACATCGGGGCAAAAAGAGTCGCGAAGTAGGGAATAAAATTCAGGTAATAGTCGAAGACGATGGCCTTCAGCGGCGCCTGTTTCTGGATGAAGTCATCAATTTTTTCCGAGAAGTCAAATATCACCGCGATACCCAGTATGAGCACCAGCGAGAAGATGAATGTCCCGAGGAACTGCCTGATGATGTACCAGTCCAGTATGCCGGGGGCAAGCTTCTTCAGACCCTTACTGATATTTTGCGAACTGTCTCTTCCTTCCATGGTCCGAATGTACCTTCAAGAATTCGTTCCCTTGCCTCCCTGACAAGGCTCAAATAAAATGCCAGGTTGTGTATAGTTGCTATCTGCGCTCCGAGCATCTCTCCCGAGATCACCAGGTGACGCAGGTATGCCTTTGAATAGGTCCTGCTTATCTCTGAATGCGAGCCGGCGTCAATGGGTGAAAAGTCTTCCGCCCAGCGCTGGTTCCTGATATTGATGGTTCCTTCACTGGTAAACATCATCCCGTTGCGTCCATTGCGGGTGGGCATGACACAGTCGAACATGTCAATCCCCCGGGCAATGCCTTCCAGAAGGTTTGCAGGGGTACCCACTCCCATAAGGTACCTGGGCTTCTCCTCAGGGAGGATCTCATTCACAGTTTCGATCATCTCATACATCTGCTCAGCGGGCTCTCCCACCGAGAGGCCACCGATAGCATTTCCCGGCATCCCGCTGGAAGCGCATTTCTCAGCAGATATTTTCCGGAGATCGCCGTAAACCGATCCCTGGACTATCGGGAAAAGCATCTGCTCCGTCCCGTAGAGGGGCTCTGTTCGTCCCATCTGAGCCACGCACCTGTCGAGCCACCGGTGGGTTAGTTCCATCGACTTCTTCGCGTAGGCGTGATCAGAGGGATAAGGTGCACATTCATCGAAAGCCATAATGATATCGGCGCCTATGGCCCGCTGGATGTCAATAACCCCTTCAGGAGTGAAGAGATGTTTTGAGCCGTCTATGTGTGACCTGAATATTGCGCCCTCCTCAGTCAGTTTCCGGTTGGCGGCGAGCGAAAAAACCTGGTACCCGCCGCTGTCGGTCAGCACCGCCCTGTCCCAGGACATGAAACGGTGCACGCCTCCGGCCTTTTTTATGATATCCGTTCCCGGGCGCAGGTAGAGATGGTAGGTGTTGGCAAGTATCACAGATGCGTTTATCTCTCTCTTCAGGTCACGGTGGAATACCCCCTTGACCGTGGCGCCGGTGCCAACAGGCATAAAGACAGGCGTCTGTATCTCGCCGTGGGCGGTGCGCAGGACACCCGCCCTGGCCGATGTGACTCCGTCTTTTTTCTCCAGGCTGAACATCTTCCTTTTACTGATGGTCACAAAAGTAAGCTTTCTCAACCTGATTTTGAACAGGCGGTTGGCAATTTGAAAAAAGTGATCCCTGATTGTTGAAAAGATTCTTTCTGGTGTTTTTTAATTCTTTATAATATTGCTGCGCACAATATCACTTCTCATGATCCTTTCAACTGATACGACGCATATTATCCTGCTCTCGCTGCTCGTTGCAATGCTAATCATACAAGCCTGGTACTGGCTCGGATACTATCGCAGGGCCGCATTTGCCAGGCCGGCCGGGGCAGGCGCACAAACAGTCCTTCCTCCTCTTTCCGTGATAATCTGCGCACGTAACGAGGCCGAGAACCTCGCGCGTTTCCTGCCCGATGTACTGAAGCAGGATTACCCCTCCTTCGAGGTGGTTGTGGTTAATGACTGTTCCGAAGACAATACATTTGATGTGCTGGGCTTACTGATGAAGCAGTTCCCGCACCTGAAGGTATCCATGATACAGAAGGATCCGGGCTTCACACACACAAAGAAGCTGGCAATGCTCATCGGCATCAAGGCTGCCAAAAATGACCTGCTTGTCTTCACTGACGCCGACTGCAAACCGGCATCACCCAACTGGCTCCGCGAAGTGGCGGCAGCCTCTGCCCGGGAGAAGACTGACATCATACTCGGTTACGGTGCCTACATGCCGGAAACAGGTCTGCTGAACAGCTATATCCGCTATGAGACAATGTTTACCGCCATGCAGTACTTCGGGATGACCATGGCAGGAAAACCCTACATGGGAGTCGGGCGCAACCTGGCCTACCGCCGCAGCTTCTTCTTCGCAAAGGGAGGCTTCGGACCCCACAACCACATCATGTCAGGCGATGATGACCTGTTCGTAAACCGCACCAGCACGCCTGAAAATTGCAACCTGATGCTCTCCCATGAGTCATTCACCCTTTCTGTGGCAAGCAAAACCATTGGCGAATGGATCAAGCAGAAGCGCAGACACCTGACCGCTTCCAAATATTACAGGACAGCGGACAAATTCAGACTCATCCTTGAGCCGTTCTCCAGAGTGGCATGGTACGGTCTGGCAGTCAACATGCTCATCATGACTGCATCATGGCCTGTGGTGCTCTTCCTCCTGCTGTCACGGTTCATAATGCGGGCCGTGATCCTGCGAAAGGCCGCCGGCACATTCAATGAAGGGCGGTTGTGGTATATTTCGCTCTTTTTTGATATCTTGGCCCCTTTCTTAACGGCATTCCTTTACCTCTCATCCAGGAGAAAGAACAAGGATATATGGAAGTAGAAAGCGGACTATCTGACAAGGCTCAGCATGACCTCAAGGTCATTGAACGTGCCCTGAACGGCGACAGCAGGGCATACACCGAGCTGCTCAACAGATACCGTGACTCAGTCTACTACGTAATGCTCAGGATGATCAGCAATCCCTCAGACGCTGAAGACCTGACAATCGAGGCTTTCGGCAAAGCGTTCCATAACCTCGCCAAATACGTCCCGTCACACGCTTTCAGCACATGGCTCTTCCGCATAGCGACAAACAATTGCATCGACTTCATGCGGCGCAAGAGCCAGAGTCCCAGACCGTTCGATCATGACGAAGGAGAAGAGGACGAAGTAGAGGCCACAGTAGCCTCAGACATGATTGCCCCTGATGAGCTGATGATAAACAGGGAGACTGCCGCATCGCTCAACAGGATAGTCAAGACACTGAAACCCAGGTACCGCAGGCTTATAGAGCTCCGCTACTTTGAGGACTACTCCTACGAGGAGATAGCCAGTGAGCTCAGTCTTCCCATCGGCACCGTCAAGGCCAGGCTCTTCAGGGCCAAAGTCCTTATCCTGAATATGGTTCAAAGCAAATCCAGCGGGATTTGACCACAATAGCTGAAAAATACTTCCCGAAGATTTCCCCTGAGCAGCGGCTTCGGTTTGAACAGCTGCCTGCACTCTACAGGGAGTGGAATGACCGCATCAATGTTGTTTCCCGGAAGGATATCGAAAACTTTGAAGTAAATCACCTGCTTCACTCGCTGGCCATTGCACGGTTCATCAGTTTTCTTCCCGGGACTAAGGTGATTGATGTGGGCACCGGCGGCGGCCTTCCCGGTATTCCCCTGGCGATCCTCTTCCCTGAGGTTGGCTTCACACTGGTCGACTCAATTGCTAAAAAGATAAAGGTGGTAGATGCAATTGTCTCCGAAACCGGGCTGACCAATGTACGGTCAATCACAGCCCGCTCCGAAAACCTCCGGGGAAGCTATGATTTCATCATCGGGAGGGCTGTGACGGAGACCGCTCAGTTCGTAAAACTGACCAGACACCTGGTCTCGGCAAAATCATTCAATGTAAAGAAGAACGGATGGATCCTGCTCAAGGGCGGCGATCTTGCGCAGGAGCTTGCTCCCTTCAGGGCCTCGGCGGAGGTGACAGCAATCAGCACCCTGTTTGAAGAACCCTACTTCGAAACAAAAAAGATTATCTGGCTGCCTCTCTGACGGGATAATCTCTCCGGAAGAGGACCCGCCTGAAGGCTATCAATGTGGATGGCATATCTGCCTGATTAAAAAAAAAGAACTGAATAATTCTTTTTTTGAAAAAATAGCTACCTTTGCAGTCTCAAAAAAGGGTAGTAAACAACGAAATACAGGAACAGATGAAAAGGACATTTCAGCCATCGAGAAAGAGAAGGACGAACACTCACGGCTTCAGGAAGAGAATGTCAACTCCCAACGGCAGGCGCGTTCTGGCCGCCCGCAGGGCCAAAGGAAGAAAGAAACTGACCGTTTCTGACGAGCTTGGTCATAAGGACTGATAGGCTGACAGACCATAAAAACTGCCGTCTTAATGAACAATTAAGGCGGTTTTTTATTTCTGTTAAAACACTGTCACTTAATTTTACAGATATTTCCTGCTATGAGAGACCTTATACTCAGAACTGCTCCGGCCGAAGTGAAGGAGATAGCACTGGCTGTCCTTGACGGACGGCGTCTTAGCCCCGAAGAGGCGCTCACCCTCTACAGCAGTGCCGACCTGTCACTCATGGCTCTGCTGGCTTCTTCTGTAAAGAGAATGAAGAGCGGCGATGCCGTATTCTTCAACCGTAACTTCCATATTGAGCCTACCAACATCTGCCTCTATAACTGCCGTTTCTGTTCATACCACAAGCCGGAAGGTGATCCCGAAAGTTGGGAACTTACTGAAAACGAAATACTTGATATTGTCAGGCGCTTTGACGGGGTTCCGGTCACAGAGGTGCATATCACCGGCGGAGTGCATCCCTCGCGTGACATCCACTATTACGGGCGGATGCTGGCAGCCATCAGGAAGGCAAGGCCGGATATCAGCATCAAGGCCTTCTCAGCCGTGGAGCTGGCATACATGATAAGAAGGGAAGGCATGACCTGGACAGACGGGATCAGGTTGTTGCAGGAATACGGGCTTGACTCCATCCCCGGAGGCGGCGCGGAGATTTTTGATCCTGTACTCAGACGCCGGATCTGCCCTGAGAAGGCTGACGCCGAAACATACCTGGCCATCCATGAGGCTGCACATAACCTGGGACTCACCTCCAACGCTACAATGCTCTACGGACATGCCGAGAGTCCCATGCATCGCATTGACCACATGCTCAGGCTCAGGGATCTGCAGGACCGCACCGGAGGTTTCAATGCTTTTATCCCCTTGAAATTCAGGAGCGAAAACAACCGCATGTCAGAGCTCGGAGAGGTGCCGGTTACAGAGGACATGCGCAATTACGCCCTTTCCAGGATATTCCTCGACAATTTCAACCATCTGAAGGCATACTGGCCCGCCATCGGCAAGAATGCAGCTCTCATGAGCCTTGCCTTCGGAGCAGATGACCTCGACGGAACTATTGACGACACAACAAGGATATACTCCATGGCAGGCTCGGATGAGAGCAATCCCTCCCTCTCAACCACGGAGCTGGTAGCAATGATCCGCTCAGCAGGCTTCAGACCCGTGGAGCGGGATACCAACTACCGTCCTGTGAAGGAATGGTAGAAATCCCTTCTGCACGCAATAAAATTTTATCTTTGAGGCTGCGTTAACAATCTAATACTTCATCACACGATGAGCGTCAAGGAATTTTTGAAAAGCCGGCTATTCTGGAAACAGGTTGGACTGGCAATGGTCATCGGCGTTGCCATCATACTTATCCTCATTATCTGGCTGAACATATATACCCGTCACGGCCAGTCGAGACCTACTCCTGAGATCCGGGGTCTCTCCATCTCTGAGGCTGAACATGTCGCCGGCAAAAACAGGATGAAGCTGCAGGTCATCGACTCTGTCTATACCACTCTCGTACCGCGTGGATGCATAGCAGAACAGATACCTCTTCCGGGCCATCATGTCAAGAAAGGACGCACGATAAAAGCCACCATAAACGCCTTTAATCCGGAGATGGTCTCAGTCCCTGACCTGGTAGGGCTACCCCGTCGCCAGGCGCTCTCAATCCTGGAAACCTCCGGACTGAAGGTTGGACAGCTCAACTATATCCCTGACCTGACGGTTGATTTTGTCCTCAGGCAGACCATTCATGGCCGGGAGGTGTCACCCGGTGACTCAGTGCAGAAAGGCATGGTTGTTGACCTGGTACTTGGGCGTGGCCTGAGCAGCCAGCGAACCGGTATCCCAAGGCTGACAGGCGCCACTCTCGATCAGGCAAGGAACGAGATCCTTGGAGCATCACTGAACCTTGGCGCCTACGTCTTCGACAGCACGGTGAGAACAACGGATGACTCCCTCCGGGCATTCGTCTATAAGCAGAATCCCGAATACCGCCGCGATGCAACAGTGCAGCTCGGCTCGGCAGTATATATCTGGCTCACAACTGACACCCTCAAGATCCCTGACGAAACCTCAGTCGCTGACACCCTCATGACGGAAGATGAATCCGGACCGCCGGAAAATGAACCATCTCTTTGAAAATGAATATTCCAAAGGCTACATACCTGGTTCTTGCCGCGCTGATTGCACTTGATGCCTCAGCACAGGAAGTCGTTACAGGACTGCTGTCCAACAGGCAACTCGGCGGTTCGGCACCCTCGCGCTCCGTGCTCAAGGCAGGCACGGCAGAAGAGCCGGTAGCGCTACCCTTCAGTGACGATTTCTCTGACGTCGCCCTTTATCCCTCAACAGCACGATGGTCTGATTTACAGGTATATATCAATAACACCTTTTCTGTCAGGCAGCCGTCGGCGGGGATTGCCACCCTGGACTGTCTTGACCAGAACGGTCATCTTTATGATGACGCCTCACAAGCAGTATTTGCAGCTGACCGTCTCACATCGCGTACCATTGACCTCTCTTATCAGCCCTCGGACAGCATATTCCTTAGTTTCCTCTATGAGGCGGGCGGCATATCCGACCTGCCCGAAGAGGGTGACAGCCTGACGCTCAGCTTCTGGGCACCTGTCGAGGAGAAGTGGTACAGCATCTGGCAGGCAACCGGAGAAGCCACAGACGGATTTTGCAGGGTGATCCTGCCCATCACCGACCCCAGATTTCTGGTGACCGGCTTCCGCTTTATGTTTACAGGATATGCCTCCCTGGCAGCAGTGCTCTCCGAACCCTCACAGGCAGGCAACGCTGACCTGTGGAACCTTGACCATATTCTGCTGGACAAAGGACGGTCAGTTCATGATACGGTGATACACGATGTGGCAATGACCCTGCCTCTGCGATCCCTTGTGAAAGAGTACGAGGCCATCCCCTGGCGCCACTTCCGGCAGGCCTATCTCTCTGCCATGAGCCCGACGGCAGCCATCAACTACCGTAACAATGACACAATAGTACGTAACGTCACAAGACACGTCACAATCAGGGATATGTCAAACGGCGCCGTCGTGCGTGACTTCGACGCGGGAGCGTCAAATGCCGTCCCGCTGACAGACGTCCTCTATGAAGCACCTTTGCTCTATACATACAATACTTCCTCCTCTCCTGACACTGCGCAGTTTATGGTGACCCTGTCTCTGATCACTGACGATTTCGATCCCAAAAGGAATGACACGCTGAAGTATATTCAGCGCTTCTCTGATTATTTTGCCATTGACGACGGTTCGGCTGAGGCTGGTTACGGTATCAATGGCCAGGGTTCACGCAATGCGATGGCAGCGCTCAGGTTCAGGTCATTCATTCCCGACTCTGTCACCGGTATCAGCATCTGCTTCAATGATGCCTATGATAACGCCAACCAGCGGGGATTTGAAATCATGGTTTGGGCCGATGACAACGGCCGACCCGGGATACTTCTGGGCAGCAGCGACAGCCCGGTTGCCACCCCCGGAACAGGGATAAACGGGTTTGTAACATACTCCTTTGCTGAACCCGTCAAGGTTACAGATGCATTCTGGATCGGCTGGAGGCAGGAGACTGAAGCATTCCTTAATGCAGGACTCGATCTCAACACTCCCAATGACGGAAGACAGTATTTTTCACTGAGCGGCAGCTGGCAGGAAAGCCAGGTGCCGGGCACTGTGATGATGCGCCCGGTTATGAAGGGCAGCGGGACACAGACCTCGGCAGAGAACGGCACACTGATCAATGATTTATTCTCAATCTATCCGAACCCTACGGACGGTTATGTAACCATCGTTCCTTCTGAGGATGCTCCTGATGACTACCTGATTGACGTGATATCTGTCACCGGAGCCCTTGTGATGACCATTGGCAGGTCAGAGAATCCGGACCTCAGTCGTCTGGCTGCCGGTAGTTACATGCTGCTGGTGAAGACCACTGACGGTTATCCGCTGTCGCTATTGCGTGTCATAAAAGTTAACTGAAGATCAGGGATGGGCAAAAAGAAACTCACCCGGATCAGGGCTCAGAAACAGGCACACGAACAGGATCAGCTTCAGAGTCAGCTAAAGGATCAGGAGCCGAAACCGGATCAGTTCCGGGATAGGGTACCTGAGCAGGAACCGGATACGGCGCCGGGGCTGGAGACTGAGCCAGAGCCGGAGACCGGGATTGAGCTTGAGACCGAGACCGGGACTGAGCCAGAGCCCAAGACCGGAACTGAGCTTGAGACCGAGACCGAGACTGAGTTATACGAGCACTACCGCTACGTGGTTGATCCGGGACAGTCAATGCTTCGTATCGACAAATACCTCTCAGCCCGGATAGAGAACGCTTCGCGCACGAGGATACAGGCAGCAGCCCAGGCCGGAAACATACTTGTAAATGAATCGGCCGTTAAACCCAATTACCGTGTCAAACCACTGGATATTATCCAGATACTTCTCCCCAATCCGCCGCGCGAGATAGAACTCATCCCCCAGGATCTGCCTGTTAGCGTGGTGTACGAAGATGATGATCTGATAGTTGTTGACAAGGCAGCCGGAATGGTGGTTCATCCTGCATACGGTAACTATTCCGGAACCCTGATGAATGCCCTTATGTTTCACTTCCGTGACCTGCCCCTTTTCAACACCGGGGAGCTGAGACCGGGCCTCGTTCACAGGATTGACAAGAACACCTCGGGACTGCTGGTTGTGGCAAAGAACGAGTATGCCCATAACAGGCTTGCCCGTCAGTTCTTCAAACGCACTACAGGCCGTCTCTATACAGCCCTGGTGTGGGGTACCCCGGAACCGGCCGAAGGAACCATCACCGGCAATGTGGGCCGTAACATCCGTGACAGGAAGATCATGCAGGTATTCCATGACGGCAGCCAGGGGAAACACGCTGTAACTCACTACAGGATTATTGAACCTCTGGGCTACGTCTCCCTTGTTGAGTGCCGCCTGGAGACAGGCCGCACGCACCAGATCAGGGTACATATGGCCTGGAAGGGCCACCCTCTCTTCAATGATGAGGAGTACGGAGGCCACCGTATACTTAAAGGCACCACATTTACCAAATATCAGCAGTTTGTGCGTAACTGCTTCGAGATGCTCCCCCGTCAGGCTCTTCATGCCCGCACTCTCTCATTCGACCACCCCGTAACTGGCAAGCGACTCTACTTTGAGGCGCCAATCCCCCCGGACATGGTTGCGGTCATTGAGAAGTGGAGGAATTATGTCTCAGGCAGAGACTAGGGGAATTTGCGATTTTCGATTTGCGATTTAAGATTTTTGACTGAGGAGCTTGTTTTTGGCAGTTTTCTTTGCAGCAACAACTATTGACAGGATTTCATTCATTTCAGAAATGAATGATGTGATTGAGTCTTTGCATGACGGTTCAATTTCCTGCAGCAATTCCAGCCAAAAGATAGACTCATCGGCCTCTTCTTCAACTATATGGAGTTTATTTATAAAATCAGCGGTTGATTTTGCCCGACTGACTGCCCGATAGTTGGCTCCGACAGAGCATGAGGCTCTGATTAATTGTCGGCCTATGATATTATTTGGCATAGTCCCCGGTAGTTGTCCGCAAAGTGAGATAATACCCAATGCAAGATTCCTGGTACGAAGTTGCATTTGTTCCTTCAGTCCCATAATTATTCCACTTAATTATGAAACTGAAAGTTAATCCAAAGTATCTGAAAATCAAAAAATCGAAAATCGAAAATCGCAACTCGCAATTCTACCAGCTTCCCCCTGCTCCGCCGCCGCCAAAGCCGCCGCCTCCGAAACCACCGAAGCCACCTCCGCCGCCACTGAAACCGCCGCCACCGCTGCCGCCGGAGAATCCTCCCCAGCTGCCAGTGTGCGACCGGCCACCGCCCAGCATGCCCATAAGGAGCCACAGTGGCAGGTTGGATGATCCGGTACGCCTCAGATGCTTGTTGTTGGAGCTGCCGGCAGAGATGATGAAGATAAAGAAGAGTATTATCAGGAAGATGACCACTCCCGGTATTGCACCCGATGAACTCCCTCCCGCGTAGTTGTCATAGCTGTACTCACCGGCTGCCAGAGCCATCAGCACATTGGTACCGGCATCAATACCTCCGTAGTAATCATTCTCCCTGAATCTCGGAATGATCTCCCTGTCAATGATTTCAGCACATGCAATATCAGGAATAGCACCCTCAAGGCCGTAGCCTGTGGCAATGAACACCTGTCCGTTTGTATCGGCTGTTTTTGGCCTGACAAGTACCAGCAATCCGTTGTTGAAATCACCCTGCCCAACTCCCCAGTCACGCGCTACCCTGTATGCAAAATCAGAGCGGTCATAACCCTGAAGGTCGCTTACTATAACGACGGCAATCTGATTGGATGTGGAATCATTGAAAGCAACGAGCTTATTTTCAAGAGCCTGCACTTCTCCCGCAGACAGCACCCCAGCCAGGTCATTGACCAGCCGTGGCGGCTCTGGCCTTGGCAGCAGGGTCTGAGCCTGTATAACAAAGGCTGCAAGTAACCAGATGACAGTTGACAGAACGAATCTGTTCGCTTTCTTTCTCATGATCCAGTTTCGTTATTGTCAAACGAGATGGCATCGGTGAGCTCATTGACATCATCTTTCGATCTGGGGAAGTGCTCCCTGAGCTTCTCCCCGGCCATTCTGACTCCATCAGCGAGCCCATCGGCATACAGCCCTTCACTGAACTTTTGTTGCATGTGATCACGAATGGAGTCCCAGAAACCCGGGGGGACAACCGCATTAATCCCTGAATCGCCTATTATGGCGAAATTACGCTCCTTAAGTGCCAGGTATATAAGCACACCATTCCTGTCAGCAGTCTTGTGCATTCCTACCTTTCTGAACAGCCAGGCCGCTTCATCAAGCACATTCACCTTGCACGATGTCTCTATGTGCACGCGGATCTCGCCCGAGGTTGCATGCTCGGCCTCTGCTATGGCCCTGATTATTGTCTCCTGCTGTTCAGGAGTAAAAAAAGTTGAAGCTTTCATCATATAAGCGTCAGAACTCCACCTTCGGAGCTACATCGGTACCCTCCTGCGCCTCAAAGTAAGGCCTCTCGTTGAACTTCGTGAATGAAGCAATCAGGTTGTTCGGGAACTGCTTAATGAATGTATTGTAAAGACGCGCTGCATCATTAAAGTTGTTTCTCGCAACGGCGATCCTGTTCTCGGTACCCTCAAGCTCCACCTGCAGGTCACGGAAATTCTGCGTGGCTTTCAGTTCGGGATACCTCTCCACAACCACCATCAGGCGCTGGAGAGCCGAGCTTACTTCGCCCTGCGCAGCCTGGAACTGCTGAAGCTGCTCAGGAGTTATATTTGAAGGATCAACGGTGACCGAGGTGGCCCTGGCCCTTGCCTCAATAACCCTGGTAAGAGTCTCCTGCTCAAACTCGGCAGCACCCTTTACCGTGTTCACAAAGTTGGGAATCAGGTCAGCACGACGCTGGTACTGGGTCTCCACATTGCTCCATTCAGTGGCTACCTTTTCATTCATGGGAACAATCTTGTTGTAAATGCCTACACCCCACGATACAATGAGGAGAATGACAACAACAATGATAACAAGCACAACAAGTCCGCTAATACCTTTTTTCATTTTACTCTCTGTTTGATTTGAGTTCAAAAATAAATAAAATTCTATTCGTAAAGACGCATTATGCAACCGCTTTGATGCAAGATCAATTTGTTTTTCTGACTTGTGACTCAACACATAATGAAATGTAGTAATTTCGTGCAAAATTTCACCAATCATGAGAACCATTGCCATCGTCGCGGGAGGAAACTCATCTGAATACCCCGTCTCCGTCCTCAGCGCCAGGGGCGTTGAGACAGCCCTTAACGGAAAGTACGAAACCTACATCATCACCGTCAGGGGTACCGACTGGTACTGGGAAGACCCAAAGGGGAGGGTTTTCAGGATTGACAAAAACGACTTCACCCTGGTTCTGGATGATCAGCGGATACGGTTCGACGCTGCCTTCATCGCCATTCACGGGAATCCCGGCGAGAACGGCCTTCTGCAGGGCTACTTTGACATGACCGGCATGCTTTATACCAGTTGCGATGCTTTCGTCTCAGCCCTGACATTCAACAAACAGGCCTGCAAGCTCTACCTGAACGAGTACGGTATACCGATGACCGGAGGCCTTCTCGTCAGAAAGGGACAACAGTATGACGCACCCGCAATCGTCAATCAGATAGGCCTTCCCTGTTTCGTGAAGCCAAACGCCAGCGGATCAAGCTTTGGCGTAACCAAGGTCAAGGAACTGGCTGATTTCGATATCGCGGTGGAAAAGGCATTCGCCGAAGGCCACGAGGTGCTGGTTGAATCGTTCATGAAAGGTACCGAGGTGGCTTGTGGTGTAGTAAAGACACGACAGAAAAAGATTATAATGCCGGTGACAGAGGTGGTTCCCAAAAAGGAATTCTTTGATTATGAAGCTAAATACACCGAAGGGCTGTCAGACGAGATCACTCCTGCCAGGATCCCGGAGGAGATCACTTCACGGATACAGGAGCTCTCATCGGAGATTTATGATATACTTGGATGCCGCGGTATCGTGCGGGTCGATTTTATCGTCACTGAAGAGGGCCCTCAATTCCTTGAGATAAATACAATCCCCGGGATGACACCCGAGAGCATCATCCCCCGTCAGGCTGCCGTATTCGGCATCAGCCAGACAGATCTTTATTCAATGGTTATTGAGGATTTATTCTGATATTCAGTTATTTACAATTCTGACTGCCGACCTCACAGTTGCTTACTGCCTGACTCCAGCATATCAAACCTGTACGAGTCAATCGGAGCACATGTGCAGACAAGGTTACGGTCACCATAACCGTTATCCACCCTGCCCACAGTCGGCCAGAACTTGTTCTCAACTACCCACGGCAGCGGGAACGCAGCCTTCTCACGCGGATAGGCATGCTTCCATCCGTCCGAGATTACTGCGGCAGCAGTATGAGGCGCATTCTTAAGCACATTATCAACCTTATCGGCCTCACCCTTGCGGACCTCATCTATCTCCCTCCAGATGTTCTTCATTGCATCGATGAGCCTGTCGAGCTCAGCCTTCGGCTCTGACTCTGTAGGCTCCACCATAAGTGTTCCGTGAACCGGGAACGACAACGTGGGAGCATGGAAACCGTAGTCCATCAGCCTCTTGGCGATGTCGGACTCATCTACTCCCGAGTCCTTGAAGCCCCTGCAGTCGAGTATCATCTCATGTGCACACCGGCCGTTGGCTCCTGTATAGAGCACCTGGTACATACCGCTGAGCTTCGCGGAGATATAGTTGGCATTGAGGATGGCAAAGACGGTCGACTTAGTCAGGCCCTCAGCGCCCAGCATCATCACATAGGCGTGACTGATAGTCAGAACATGAGCGCTTCCGAACGGTGCACCGGCAACCGCGGTGATGCCGTGACTGCCACCGGTTTTCACCACCGGATGCGACGGCAGGAACTCTGCCAGCTTCGTGTTGCATAGGATGGGCCCCATGCCCGGTCCTCCGCCACCGTGAGGTATGGCAAATGTCTTGTGCAGATTGAGGTGACACACGTCTGCCCCGATGTGTCCCGGGCTTGTCAGCCCCACCTGAGCATTCATGTTGGCGCCATCCATATAAACCAGACCGCCGTTCTCATGCACTATCTTTATCATCTCCACAATAGCCTCCTCAAATACGCCATGTGTGGAAGGATAGGTTATCATTGCAGAGCTGAGATTGTCACGGTGCTCAACCGCTTTCTTCTTAAGGTCCTCAACGCTGATGTTGCCGTTTTCGTCGCACTCCACAACCACCACTTTCATGCCCGCCATGGCGGCGCTGGCTGGGTTGGTGCCGTGAGCTGATGAAGGTATAAGTGCCACATCGCGGTGCCCTTCATTCCTGCTGATATGGTACTGCCTGATAACCATCAGGCCTGCATATTCGCCAGCTGCGCCCGAGTTGGGCTGGAACGAGACGGCATCAAAGCCGGTGATCTCCTTCAGCGCCTCGCCAAGTTCCTCCATCACCTTTTGGTATCCTGCAGCCTGGTCAGCCGGCACAAACGGATGTATACCTCCAAACTCCGGCCAGCTCATGGCAAACATCGAAGCGGCCGGGTTGAGCTTCATGGTGCATGATCCCAGCGGAATCATGCCGTTGGCCAGCGAGAAGTCCTTGCGCTCAAGCATCTTGATGTAACGCATCATGTCAGTCTCGCTGTGATAGCTGTTAAAAGTGCGTTCCTGCAGGAATGCCGACTTGCGGTGAAACTTCTCGTCAACGCAGAAGCAGTCGCAGAGCGAAGTGACCTCTTCAGCATTCTTCCCTGCAGCCTCGGCGAAGATCCCGATAATATCATTTATCTCCTTAAGGGTAGTCACCTCATCAGTGCTTATCACCGCGCAGTTGGCGCACGGGTACCAGAGGTTGATCCCCCTGCTGAGCGCGATCTTCTCAATCATGTCCGCAGTAACCCCGGTGACCGCCTGTACCCTTATCGTATCAAAGAACTGCTCATGCCTGATTGTATATCCCAGCTTCTTCAGCGCTCCGGCCAGGGTGCATGCGGATGAGAAGATGTGACGGGCAATGCTTTTCAGTCCCTCAGGACCGTGATACTGTGCGTACATCCCTGACATGGTGGCAAGAAGAGCCTGCGCAGTACAGATATTCGAGGTGGCCCGTTCACGCTTGATATGCTGCTCGCGGGTCTGCAGCGCCATGCGCAGCGCCTGGTTGCCGTGCGCGTCAACCGAGACGCCGATAAGACGTCCCGGCATATTGCGTTTCATCTCGTCCCTGGTGGCGAAGAAGCCCGCATGCGGACCGCCATAGCTCATCGGCAGGCCGAACCTCTGGTTGGAACCGAAGACGATGTCAGCACCCCATTCTCCCGGAGGAGTGAGCAGGGTCAGGCTCATCAGGTCAGCCCCCACGGCCACAAACGCTCCCGCACCGTGAACCTTCTCAACCAACTCACGGTAATCACGTATCTCACCGTTTGCCGAGGGATACTGCACAAGTACACCGAATAACCGTGAATCCGGTTCAAACTGAGTATAATCAATAAACTGAATATCAATATCCAGAGGAGCCGCGCGGGTAATAAGCACATCCCGCGTCTGTTTGAATACCGAATTGTCAACCAGGAAAAGGTTCGCACCAGCCTTTACCTTATCCCGCGAGCGTGCGTTGTACATCATGATCATAGCCTCGGCGGCAGCCGTCGACTCATCCAGCAGCGAAGCATTGGCAATATCCATCGCCGTCAGGCTGGAGACCATCGTCTGGAAATTCAGCAGCGCCTCAAGCCTGCCCTGCGAGATTTCCGCCTGGTAGGGAGTATATGAGGTATACCATGCAGGGTTCTCCAATACGTTGCGTATTATTACGGGCAGCGTTGCCACGCCGTAGTATCCCTGTCCGATGAACGAACGGAACAGCTTGTTGCACTTGCCAAGCTCCCTGATATGAGCCAGGTATTCATACTCGCTCATCGCGGGAGGCAGGTTCAGCGGCTTACTGAGCCTGATTGATGCAGGTACTGTCTGGTCAATAAGCTGTTCGGGAGTATCAACGCCAATGGCCTTGCACATCTCCGCTGCATCGCTGTCGCGCGGACCGATGTGACGGTTAACAAAACGATCTGATGTCATATTGTGATTGGTTAAATTTTCTCTTCAGAGGTCAGGGCGAAATTAGCACAAAGCGAAGAACAAAAAAAAGCATATTCATCATGTTTCAGGAGAAAAAGGGATTGGTATCGATCTCCTGACGTATGGTTGTGTCAGGACCGTGACCGGGATAGACCACCGTTTCAGGCGGAAGTGTGAAGAGCCGCTCACGGATGTTTTCCATGAGCTGCTCATGGTCGCCCCCGGGCAGGTCTGACCTTCCGACACTTCCCGCAAACAGGGCATCGCCGGTAAATACCACGCCGTCAGCTCCGGACCAGAATGCAATGCCTCCAGGGGAATGCCCCGGAACGGCAATAACCTTCAGAGTCACTCCGGCCGCCGATATCTCCTGCCCGTCTGTAATAAATCCCTCCGGATCCGGTGGTGCTTCCATCGGGAGGCCGAACATCAGAGAGTGTTTGGGTGCGTTCAGGTAGTTGGGCCTGTCGCCCTCATGGAACCATGATCTCAGACCGTACCTCTCCAGCATGAACCTGTTGCCAAAAACATGGTCAAGGTGACAGTGAGTGCCGAGTAGCATCACAGGTGTCAGACCGCGCGAGGAAAGCATCTCCTCCAGCCTCTTCTCCTCTTCTTCACCGTAGCAGCCGCAGTCTATTACTATGCACTCCCGGTCATTGCCGGTAATAATGTAGGTGTTAACCTGTATGGGAGAAAATACTCCCCTGAATATCTTCATGCAGTCAATCTCTTTCGTTATTGTTTGCTATGCCTTTAAGCATCGGTACAAATACAAAGTTACCGTGGTTGGATATCTCATAGTCATCCTCGCCACGCCGTTCAAATAGCGTCATCACCTGGAGGTCACGCTCCCCCCGGGGCACAACCAGCCTGCCGCCGATACGCAGCTGCTTCAGGAGTTTTTCCGGCACCTCGGCCGTGGCTGCTGTAATGATAATGCCGTCATAAGGCCCGTAATGCGGCTGACCTTCATAACCGTCACCCAGGAAAAAATGGATCCTGTAGCCCATCTCATTAAGGATAATCTGTGCCTTGCGGTAGAGCTCCCGCTGCCTTTCGATAGTGTAGACCTTCACCCCCATCTCGGCCAGTACCGCAGCCTGATACCCGGAGCCGGTGCCAATCTCAAGCACCTTATCCCTTTTGCTGACATTAAGCAGAATGGTCTGGACGGCAACAGTGTATGGCTGGGAAATGGTCTGACCTGCCGCTATCGGGAAAGCCTTGTCCTGGTATGCATGCCGGAGGAACGCATCATCCATGAAAAGATGGCGCTGCACCCTGCCCATCGCCTCCAGTACCCTTTCATCACTGATCCCCTTGCTGCGCAGTTCCTCAATCAATCTTTTTCTCTTGCCTTTCGCCTCAAAGGACTCTTCAATCATCACATCATGAATTTGGTCTAAAAATAACGGATATCTTTGCATATCTCCTGCGAAACGGAATGAAAAAATTTGCGCGCCGCATAACACTTACCTACATTTTAGCCGATTTCGCCGGCTCATCAGTCGCGTGGGGCCTTTTCTACCTTTTCCGCAAATACTTCATCGAGACCAGGTTATACGGTGAATACTTCCGGATGGAGCTCGGATACAAGTTCTGGCTCGGCATCTCGCTTATCCCGCTCTTCTTTCTATTCGCCTTCGCGATGGCCGGATTTTACTCAGATCCTCTTCGTCGTTCGCGCCTTTTGGAATTCGGAAAATCAGTTGTAATAACACTGGCGGCAGTGGTTGTGCTCTTCTTTGTGCTCATACTGGATGATGCAGTGGGCAGCTATTCAACCTATTACAACTCCTTTTTCGCGCTCTTGCTGCTGGAATTCATACTGACATATATTCCGCGCCTGATAATTACTTCGATAGTCTCGGGAAGGATCCATCGTCATATAGCAGGGTTCAGAACACTGATAGTCGGCAGCAGGCAGAAGGCTGAGCGACTGGTAAGCGAAATCAGGGGTGAAAAGATACCGGCAGGGAATCTCCTGACCGGATACCTGAGTATCAGGGAGAACGGCAGGCACCCACTCAGTGGCGATGTTGCCTGGCTCGGGAATGTGAATGATATCATCAGGGTGATTGAGGAGAACGAGATCGATGAGGTGATACTGGCAATGGAAGAGGATGAATACGGTTTGGTGGAGAATATTGTCGATACCATCTGCTACCGCGAAGTGGTTGTAAAGGCGGTGCCGTCAATGAGGGGAATCATCTCCGGGCACGTTGAGGCAGGACCCATCTATGCAACGCCTCTTTTGAGAGTATCCTACCGGGAGATGCCCCGGTGGCAATATATGGTGAAGATGCTGCTTGACTACACCGTTGCTGCACTAGCCCTGCTTCTGCTGTCACCCCTGATGGCAGTACTTGCAATACTGATCAGAATATCCGGAAGAGGACCGGTCATCTTCCGGCAGGAACGCATCGGCCGGCACGGTAAGCCTTTCATGATCTATAAGTTCAGGTCGATGGAGGACGATGCCGAATCGGACGGGCCTCAGCTGGCGGTGAAGGGTGACGCGAGGATCACACCCCTGGGCAGATTCATGCGTAAACACCGCTTTGATGAGATTCCCAACTTCTTCAACGTCCTCCGGGGTGAGATGTCACTCGTAGGCCCCCGGCCAGAACGCCAGCACTACATTGAACAGATACGCGAGCGGGCACCGTGGTTCAACAGGGTGCTCTCGGTAAAACCCGGCATCACCTGCTGGGGACAGGTGAAGCTGGGATATGCTTCTGACCTGGATACAATGCTTGAGAGACTGTCATATGACCTGCTATACCTTGAAAACGTCTCCCTCTTTCTCGATCTGAAGATTATTTTCTATACTCTCGGCACAATTATTAAGGGCAAGGGACTGTAGATCAACAGGCACCATATTTCAGGAGAATAGCCCGGCCGAAACGCGCAGCTGATGATCGCTGTTTTTACTATCTTTAATACCTGAACTCTCAAACAACTCCAGATGAAAGCTGCTATAGTACTTGCCGGGTGCGGCGTCAGAGACGGCGCCGAGATTCATGAAGCCGTGATGACAATGTACGCCATCGACAAAAACGGCGGCACATACCGCATCTTTGCCCCGAATGTCGTACAGCACCACGTTATTAACCATATCACCGGAGAGGAGATGAAGGAGTCAAGAAATGTGCTCACCGAAGCTGCCCGCATTGCCAGGGGAAATATCAGTCCGCTGACAGAATACAGGGCTGATGAGTTCGATGCCCTGATATTTCCCGGCGGATTCGGCGTGGCTAAAAACCTCTGCACTTACGCCTTTGACGGCCCCGACTGCCATGTTGACAGGGTGGTTGAAGAGGCTATCCGATCCACACACCAGGCCGGCAAACCAATAGGTGCACTATGCATCTCACCGGTACTGATTGCGAGGGTGCTGGGAGAAGTGACCGTTACAATCGGCAACGACAGGAATACAGCCATGGATATAACCAGACTGGGTGGCAAACATGAGGAAAGAAAGCACGGAGAGGTGACAGTGGACAGGAAAAACCGCATTGTCACTGCCCCCTGCTACATGCTTGATGCCACGCTCTCTGAAATCGCCCGCGATACCGACGCCGTCATTAAGGCTGTTATGGAACTTGCCGGCAAACAGGCATCATAGCCGCCCGGCCTCTATCTCAAGAATTACCTGCTCTATCAGGTAATCGTCACCATTGGCGTCATAATTTAACTTGAGGTTCGCGCCGAAGATGCGCGCAATACCCTGCCAGAATCCGGCAGAGAGTTTCCCGCGATACTGCCTGATCAGATCATATGACGTAATCTGCGTCTCCCTGTCAATCAGCTTGATAAGTATCTTCCCCTGGGTGAAGGTCAGCTTTCGCATGTCACCCTCATACCTGTCAAGCAACTCCTTCTCATACTGCTGCATGAAATTGCGCTGAGCCTTCTCGTCAGGCATCGTCTCAAGCAGCCTGTTTACGCGGCCAAACTCATCCCTGACCATCAGGGCATAGGGATAAACCCGGCGTACATTGTAAACAAGACGGGCATGCCTCCTGTAGTCGAAACGGACACCCCTCGGCATCTTGCCGTAGACATATATCTCCTTCAGTTCAACAAGCGGGTAGGTCTGACCGTCAAAGGTGGCTGTCTTCAGTACATGAAAGACCGATGGAACAGTGTCAGAGCGCACCGTGTCCTGCTCCTGCCCGTAAACCGCCGGGAAAAGCTGAACCAACAGCAGTATGACAACCACTCTTTTCATAATCACCTGCAAATTTAACCAATTGTCGTGCCAAAGGGTTCACTCTCCTCTAAAAGTAAAAGAGGTATCGCGGATTAAACTGACATCCGCTATCTTTGAATTATTATGAAACCTGCGCCGCGCATCGAAGAGCTGGATGACTCCTCAGCCTATGAAAAGGTACTGACACTGCCCTACGGAGAAATAGCTCCATTCGTCATAGGTCATCTTACAAGGCCCACACTGCCAATGATTTCCGTGTGGATAATTGCGGGTGCTTCGTTGTTTCTGACAGTCTGGTTCTGGCCGGGATTGAATTATCCCTCTGCCGGACCGGGAATAGCTGCCGGGCTGGCCACCGGGATAATACTGCTTCCGCTGCTCCTCATACCGGTGCATGAAGGATTGCATCTTATCCCCTTCAGGCTCGCAGGGGCAAAAGACATAAGGTTCGGGGCAGACCTCAGGCAGGGAATCATTTACGTTACTGCACACAGGTTCGTTGCCGGGACGAGGCTATTTTCAATTGTTGCGCTCACGCCCCTGATTATTATAACCGCTGCCTTTACGGCGCTTATCCTCTTCTCTCCGGACTGGTGGAAATGGATTCTCTCAATCACTCTCTTTGTTCATTCAACCATGTGTGCCGGCGATACGGCATTGATGGGGTTCATGAACAGCTTCGCCGGCCGCAGGGTATACACGTGGGATAACGCCGACAAAAATGAAGCCTATTTCTATGCTTCAAAACAGACGTGAAGTGATACATGACCCGGCGTATCCTATCATATATTTTGCTATTTTAAGCCCGCAAAAAATCATCAGATGAGCAGCTTTGCCCAGACACTCAAGAAATTTCCCAGGCTATTCTGGATCTCCAACCTGATTGAACTGTTCGAACGCTGGGGATGGTATGCCTTTTACAATGGTTTCATAGCCCTCTACCTCACCTCCCCAAAGGAGGATGGAGCCCTTGGCTTTACAAACGTGGAGAAGGGAACCATAATGGGCACGGCGTCAATGATACTCTATTTCCTCCCGGTAATAACCGGAGCCATAGCTGACAGGGTAGGCTACAAAAAGGTCCTTATTGTTTCATTCCTGACCTATATACTGTCATTCTTCATGCTTGGCAGGTTCGAGACCTTCGGCTCGATCTTCGCAGCATTCATATTACTGGCAGTGGCCGGAGCGCTCTTCAAGCCCCTTATCTCAGGCACCGTTGCCCGGGTGACAAACAGAGAGACAGCATCCCTCGGATTCGGCCTCTTTTACATGGTGGTCAATATCGGCGGCTTCATCGGCCCGTTTGTAGCCAGCCTGCTCTACAAGGAGAGCTGGGATATTGTCTTTTATATGTCTATCGCCGCCATGGCCCTTAACCTCATCATAACCCTCTTCTTCTACAAGGAACCGGCTGTGACCGACAACGGACAGGGCTTTCTGAAGAATATCGGGATCGCTTTCAGAAATATCGGGGTGACACTCACCGACTGGAGGTTCCTGCTGTTCCTGCTCATCATTGGCGTATTCTGGACAGCATATAACCAGCTATATTACTCTTTCCCCGTCTTCCTCGAGTCATGGGTGAACCTCGACGGGATGTCAGCATCACTGGGACTTGACCCGGGAACTATAACCACAGTCACCATATCGAGCCTGGCCTCGTTCTTCATTATTCTGTTTCAGCTTATTATCTCATCCATAACCGCCAGGGTCAAGCCGCTTAACAGCATCATGACCGGGATTTTTATCCTTGCCTTCGGGCTGGGAATGATGTTCGCCAATCTCAATCCGTGGATAATTGTGCTTGGCGTGCTGATCTTTGGCATCGGCGAGATGGCTTCATCACCCAAGGTGCAGGAATATCTGGGAGGCATTGCTCCCGCTGACCGCAAGGCATTGTACATGGGAACCGCATTCCTGCCCATAGCGCTCGGACACATTGGTGCCGGATGGATATCAGGCAGACCGTACGAAAAGATGGCTGACAAGCTCTACCTGCTGAAACAGGCAGTCGCAGAAAAAGGATTTGACATACCAGCTATTTCGGACAGTTTTACACAGACCGACTATTTCAACAGGGCGCAGGAGCTCTTCGGGATGAATGCACAGGAACTGACCCGCTATCTCTGGGATACATACAACCCTTCAAAGGTGTGGGTGCTCTTCACGGCAATAGCCGTTGCAGCCAGCATACTGCTGTATCTGTACGACAGATTAATCCTGAGGGGCAGGGATGCGGCAGGAAATAATACAGGCAATAGGCAATAGGGATTTGCGATGTTTGAATTGCGAATAAATCTACAATCGAAAATCGTAAATCGTAAATTCTCTGATATGAAAACAAGACTTCTCCTCATCACCGCCCTCCTCCTGGGCACAATGGCAATCTCGGCACAACGGCACATGCTGAATGTGCCCGAACTGCCCGGTTACGTGACCCTTAAATGTGACTTCCATACACACACCGTCTTCTCGGACGGCAACGTGTGGCCAACACAAAGGATCGGCGAGGCATGGCGCGATGGCCTTGATGCCATCTCCATTACTGATCACATTGAATACCAGCCGCATAAACAGTATGTGCCAATAGACTACAGCGCCGCCTGGAAAATTGCACGTAACACCGCGGCCGACTACAACATCATCCTTGTAAAGGGATCCGAAATAACACGCAAGATGCCTCCCGGCCACCTCAATGCCCTATTCATCACCGAGCCGGATTCACTGGTTAAGGAAGATTTCATGAAGGTCATCGAAGCCGCCATTGCACAGGGCGCCTTCATACAGTGGAACCACCCGGGATGGAAGAGTCAGCAGCCTGACGGCATACCAAGAATGTATGATGTTCACCGCGAGCTTATAGCCAAAGGATGGCTGCACGGTATAGAGTACTACAACGATGTGGAATACTATCCGCTGGTGATGGACATGTGCCGCGACAATAATCTGGCAGTGATGGGCAACAGCGACGTTCACGGGGTCATCAGTGAAGAGTTTGCTGCTCCGGAATACTCACACAGGCCCATGACACTTGTGTTTGCAAAGGAACGCACCCATGAATCCCTGAAAGAGGCGATGTTTGAACGCAGAACAGCCGTCTGGTACGGAGATAACCTGGCTGCAATGGAGGAGATCGCTGCACCGCTATTCAGATCTGTTGTAAAAGCAGGAGCACCTTTTAAGGATGACGGCAAAATAATTAAGTTCGAACTTGTCAATACATCTGACATACCGATGAAACTGTCAGGCGGACCCCATGGGGCACCGGCAGCAGTCAACGTTCCGGCCAGGGGAATGGCAGTGGTTACCGCTGACAGAAAGTTTCTTGACGAACCGATGCCATACAGCGTTGACAACATCATCACCGGCAGCAACAGTGTGCTGAAGGTGGAGATTTCACCGGCAAAAAAATAACGGTCTGAATAAAAAGCGGATCCGGCCATTTTGAGGGCTTAACCCGCTCAGACATGCAAGATTCTCGCGCCGGCCGGGTATGCCGGCCGGCGTACAGCTATCTTAGCGGTACCATCCTGAATGAATACCTGTATCCTGTCTCCAGCAGGCAGTACTGAGGGTGAGTCCGTTCGCCCCATGAGTCGTCACCTCCTACGCCCATCTGTCCGTAGTCTATATTGACCCTTACCAGGTCACGCGGTACAACATCGCTTATATGCCTGTTGACCAGCTTTGCATCAGGTCTGTATCCGGAAAGGCTTCCGGGAGATTCAAAATCCTCATGCAGGTAGTTCATGGCGGCAAAGGAGAAGAGAGGCTGTCCTTCGAAACGGAGTCCCCTTCCGTTGCCTTCAGTGATGTTCAGCCACCTGGTGTCAGTCCTGTACCCGCTCTCCTGCGGCCTTACGTACGGAACATACTGGTCAGCCACCGAACTTTCATACAGGCCCACAAATGCCGAGGTCTTGCGATCGGCGTAGTTCTCGTGAGGACCGCGTCCGAACCACGACAGGTTGGTGAACCGGGCAGGCAGCACCATCTGCATTCCCACCCGCGGGATCTCCTCAAGGGTCAGGTCCGTCTTCTCGAAATCAAATGTCACATTCACTGCGCCAGCAGCATCCACTGAATATTCGGTTACCAGCCCGGCAATCTTTTTCCCTCCTTCTCCCGGAATGTCAAAGATGAACTTCACTCCGGCACTGCCCATTCCCGGCTGGCTTACATGAGCCGACTTAAGGAGTGCATTCTTGCCGGCTTCACGCCACGGTGCATTTCGCTTCTGCATCCCGTTGCCATAGTCGTTGTCCGTCGGCGCCCGCCAGAAATCGGGACGAGGGCCTGACAGCAGCAGTTCCTCTCCTCCCGCCTTGTATGATTTAATTGTTCCTGCAGTCATGTCGAAAATAACTGCAAAATCCTCACCTGCCACGGTAAGGTCTGATCCTTCAGTCCGGACGTCGAGCAGGACGAGGTTCCCCTCTTCAGCCGGTACTGCGGGTGCAAGGACCGGAAGCAACATCTGTTCCGATGCATACTGGTGATCCTGGGGAACAAGGCCCCACTCATCGGCGCGTGTGACATGCATGTTGAGGTGATATTCCGTTCCTGGTACAGGATCAATGGCACCGTAAGGTATCTCCACAGTAACTGAATCACCAGGCTCAAGTGAAAGCTGGTTCAGGTGGCCTGACCGGAACAGGACTCCGTTGGCAAGCACTTCCCAGCTGATGTTGAAAGCGGAGAGATTTGTAAAATCATACTTGTTAACTATTGTAACAAGCCCCTTCTCAAGATCGGAGGGAAGGAAACCCACATACTGATAGACCTTTTTCACCTCGCTGAGCGCCGGATGAGGAGTCCTGTCAGGCCCCACAAGACCATTGCAGCAAAAGTTTCCGTCACTGGGAGAGCCAACCTCGCCGTAATCACCTCCGTAAGCATAGTACTCATCTCCCTCTTCACTGGTCTCGAGCATACCCTGGTCAACCCAGTCCCAGATAAACCCGCCCTGCAGCAACCCGTACTTCTCTATCACATCCCAGTAGTCCTGCAGGTTGCCTGTGCTGTTGCCCATTGAATGTGCATATTCGCACATGATCAGCGGGCGGTCAAAACCCGGCTGTCCCTCCTTCATGGCATAGGCCCCTATCTCCTCTATGGAAGGATACATCGGACACCATATATCTGTATGCCGTTCAGTGGTGCGGGTTGATTTCTCGGCTCTCTCATACTGAACAGGACGGGTCTCATCCCGCCCCTTGATCCATTTATATGTTTCCACGAAATTCTGACCGTCACCCGCTTCATTGCCCAGAGACCATGTTATTATTGAAGGATGGTTCTTGTCACGCTCAACCATCCGTACCGTCCTGAACATATGCTGTGAGAGCCACTCAGGCCGGTGCGCCAGGGTGACATCAGGGTGGTATCCTATCCCGTGCGACTCAATATTTGCCTCATCGATTAGATAGATACCGTACTCGTCACACAGCTCGTAGAAACGTTCCGGCTGCGGATAGTGGGAAGTACGGACGGCATTGAGGTTATGCATCTTCATAAGCCGTATATCCCTGAGCATGAGAGTCTCGTCAATAGTGTGACCTGTGACCGGGTCATGCTCGTGGATGTTCGTGCCCTTGAGATGCACCGCACGTCCGTTGACCATGAACCGCCCCTCCTTCACCTCCGCTGTGCGGAACCCGATCCTTGATGAGATGCTCTCAAGTACCCTTCCCCGGCTGTCGGCCAGGGTCAGGACAAGGGTATAGAGGGAAGGTGATTCTGCTGACCACTGCCTGGCATCCGGGACCTCGGCTGTCAACTCCACCACTGTCAGGCTGTCTGCCTGATCCGTCTCCCTGGTCCCGCCGAATACCTTGATATCTCCGTCATACAATCCCGCCTCGAGCCTGAAGCCTGCCATACGCCTGTCACTGCTGGCCAGCTCTACCGCCAGCCTCAGCAGGCCGTCTTTATAGTCATTTACAAGGGTTGCCCTGGCAAAGTAATCCCGGATATAAGCCCTGGGCCTGGCATGAAGCCATACTGACCGCTGTATGCCGCTGAGTCTCCAGAAATCCTGGCACTCCAGATAACTGCCGTCACTGTAGCGGTAGACCTCAACAGCAATTTCGTTCTTCCCCTTTTTAAGAAAGGAGGTGATATTGAATTCCGCAGTTGTCTTGCTGTCTTCACTGTACCCCACCTGCTCGCCGTTTACCCAGACATAAAAGGCTGAACTGACTCCGTCAAAGTTCAGAAAAATCTCCTTGCCCTTCCATCCTGAAGGAACCGTGAAGGAGCGTTTGTATGAACCTACCGGATTATCAGAATGGTCAATGAATGGCGGGTTCACCGGGAAGGTGTACCCGGCATTGACATAATAGGCTGTTCCGTAACCCTCACGCTCCCAGGTTGAAGGAACCGTTATCTCACCCCATCCCCGTATGTCAAAATCGTTCCTGAAGAACCAATAAGGGCGTTCAGCAGGCCTGGGAGAATATTTGAACTTCCACTTCCCGTCCAGGGAAAGGACATTGACAGACTCCCGCCACTTCGCCCTCATCGCAGAACTGTTATCAGGATGACTCACCATTGTCGCGTGAGGCGTCTCTGTATTTAGAGTGTTAACTGTCAGGTCCTCCCACTCGGGCAGATCCTTGTCCTTCCACTCCGTGTTACTGTAATCATGATAGTTCCTGCATGATCCCAGAAGCGCTGATGCCACAGCAATGACAACGAGATACTTTCTCATGACTGAATTGTTTAGGTCCTTATCAAAAATAGGAATAAAATCAGATTCAGCGAATAATATCCTCAGGCCTGTTTATGTTTGTCAGTGCCTTCCTGGTCTCCTCCGTTACCGGGAGGTCATGGTACCTCGTTGCCACATACGGGTAAAAATCAAAGATGGTCGGACTGCCCCCGCCTTCGATGTAACCTGCCAGCGAAGGCTGAATGCTTTTGCTGTAAACCGAATGTAAAGGCTCGTAAAGTCCCTCAATACGGGCGGCAAGGATATCTGACGGGGCTCTCAGAAAGTCATCGGCCTGTCTTATTATCATCTCGCCGGAGAGCCATGGCATATCACAGCCAAAGACGAAGAGGTACGGAGATTCACAGGCCCTCAGGGCTGCCTCAATGCCGGCCAGCGGCCCGATACCGGGGTAGTTGTCAGTCACGGCACGCACTCCTTGCGGCAGAGGATCACCCAATGGCCAGCCTGCAATGATGATCTCGCTGAAGAGTGGCTCAAGAACGCTTAGGGTACGGCCAATGACCGGAACTCCCTCCACCTCAATAAGGGCTTTGTTTCTTCCGCCGAAGCGCGAAGCTCTGCCTCCTGCCAGGATGGCCGCCGATATTTCAGGAAAAGTGCTGATCAGAATAAGCCGCTTATCTGTCCGTTATCGTCGATGTCAATCTTTTCAGCCGAAGGAACCGTGGGCAGTCCGGGCATGCGCATTATGGACCCGGCTATCGGCACAATGAAACCTGCTCCGGAAGAGAGTTCCACCTTACGGATGCGGATTGTAAAGTCCCGGGGCCGGTTGCGCCGCGCCGGGTCATCAGAGAGCGACTTCTGGGTCTTGGCGATGCACACCGCAAGGTTGTCAAGCCCCAGCTCTGAAATCTTTTTAAGCTGATCTTTTGCCTCCAGCGTATATTCCACGTTCTTTGCACCGTACATAAGCGTGGTAATTGTCTCGATCTTCTTCTCCAGCGGCCATGCCAGATCATACAAAGGAGTGAAACAATCAGTGCATGCTTCAGTGGCCTCGATAACTGCATTGGCCAGCTCCGTGGCTCCCTTGCCACCGTCGGCCCATGCCGTATTGACAGCCACTCTTACGTTATGCTCATCACAGTATTTCCTCAGCAGTTCGATCTCCGCGTCGGTATCAGAGCTGAAGCGGTTCACCGCCACCACCGGCCTGAATCCGTAGTAATGCATGTTCTCAATATGCTTGTCAAGGTTCTCGAACCCCTTGCTGAGTGCCTCAAGGTTTTCATTGGCCAGTTCGGAGAGTTTGACCCCGCCGTGATACTTGAGCGCCCTGATGGTTGCAACAATGACAACCGCGTTGGTCTTCAGCTTCCCTACCTGCGACTTGATGTTGAAGAATTTTTCAGCACCCAGCTCGCTGGCAAAACCGGCCTCAGTGACAACGTAGTCACTCAGCGACAGACCCATGCGTGTTGCAAGTATTGAGTTGGTTCCCTGTGCGATATTTGCAAAGGGTCCGCCGTGAATAATGGCCGGAGTGCCTTCCAGGGTCTGCACAAGGTTAGGCTTGAGCGCATCCTTAAGCAACGCTGCCATGGCTCCCTGCGCCCTGAGGTCACGCGCAAAAACCGGCTTGCCGGCATAGGTATATCCTATGAAAATGTTGCCAAGCCGTTGCTTGAGATCGCTGATGCTCGTCGAGAGACAGAGGATAGCCATGACCTCAGATGCGGCGGTAATGTCAAATCCCGTCTCCCTGGGAACTCCCTGGGCAGTGCCGCCAAGACCTATCACAATGTCCCTCAGCGCACGGTCATTCATGTCCATCACACGCTTCCAGGCAATGGTCCTGGGATCAATGCCCAGATTACTGTCGGTAGCCTGTATGTTGTTGTCAATCATCGCGGAGAGCAGGTTATGCGCTTTCTCCACCGCCGAAAGGTCACCGGTAAAATGGAGATTGATGTCTTCCATCGGGATGACCTGTGAGTAACCGCCGCCGGCGGCACCACCCTTGATACCGAAGACAGGTCCGAGCGAGGGCTCCCTGAGCACCACGGTGGCTTTCTTGCCAAGGAGGTTCAGACCCTGCGCAAGCCCGATGGAGGTGGTTGTCTTACCTTCACCTGCAGGCGTAGGAGTGATGGCCGTCACAAGAATAAGCTTTGCCTTTGCAGCCTTCTTTTCATCAATCAGCGAAAGAGGAAGCTTTGCCTTGTACTTACCGTACAGTTCCAGGTCATCCTCCTTGAGTCCAAGCTTGCGGGCAACCTCAGTGACCGGCTTGATAACGGCACTCTGGGCGATCTCAATGTCTGTCTTCATAAGGGATAATGTTATTTTGATAAATTTAAGTTATTTCTTTTCCAAAAGGAACAATTTTTTGTTGTGAAAGTTTAGTTCAACAAAAAGTAATTTACAAAATTTCCGTAACAGCGCCACCCCGCTCCATCCTTATCCTCCATGGCTGGGGGTAGCCGTTGTTTACCCTGGTGCCAAGGTTATTTGCAAACCCGAGGGCTACTCCCCGATAGGTCAGAATGACCCTTCCCGGCGGCATGCCGGCGGCAGCGGGCGCCTCCAGGCGAAGATAGGCAAGAGCCTCCTCTCCGCTGAGAGGATGATGAGGCCAGGCCTCCTCCCTGAGCTTCACAGACATGGCAAGGTCATGCGCCGGGATAAGAATATTGTTCTTCAGCTCACCTATCGTCGTTCCCGGTTTTACCACCGGAAGCCTCCCGGCTATATACCCGAAGAGCTCACTGTCAGCTGCCAGGGCAATAATCCTGTCACCATGCATGACTATCCTGCTGCGGTCAAACAGGGCAACATGCTCACTCCTTTCAAATGCCCGGGAAGCGGATCTGGTTTGTTCTTTTTTGACTTTCCGCAGCACCGGTCCCTGACCGTACAACAAGCCTCGCCCTGCTTTCATCCTTCCGCCACTATCATTCATTCCCCGTATCTGACTTGCTTCCGTTGGCTTGCGAATGGCGGCAATGAAGAACCCGTCTCCATTCACCCGGCCGGGATGAAACCCGTAACCCTCCGCATTCCCCGATCGCACCGCGACAACAGGGCTTCCATCAGGCAGCTCAACGGGAACCGATTCCGCACCGGTCTGTTCCATAAACCACGAAACATTCTCCTCATTCTCAGCAGGATTAAAAGTGCAGGTTGAATATATAAGCAGGCCACCGGGACGCAATGCGGGCCACGATTCCATAACAATCCTTCGCTGCCTCTCGCTGCACATCCTGGCGTTCTGCATCGACCACTCCCTTACAGCTACAGGGGAGCGGAACATACCCTCTCCGGAACAGGGAGCGTCAGCAACAATGACGTCAAAGAAACCTGGTAACATTGAAAACCTCGAGGGATCGGCATTCGTCACCATAGTATTACCAATACCCCACTTGGTAATGTTCTCGGCCAGAACGGATGCCCTTGTCCGGATGACCTCATTCGCCACCAGAATTCCATCATCACCTATCAGACGGGCCAGGTGCGTGCTTTTACCCCCGGGAGCGCCGCAGAGATCAAGCACCCTGACTCCGGTCATGCCCGCCGTAAGCTGCCGGAACACCTCCCCTGCAAACATGCTTGACGATTCCTGCGGATAATAAACCCCGGCATGAAAAAGCGGATCAGCCGTGAAAAGCGGCCTGTCAGGCAGATAATAACCGTCAGGCTCCCACTCCACCCGCGGGTATCTTTCAACAGCACGAAGCCATTTGAGACTGTTGACCCTGACCGATGTCACTGAAGGCCCCTCAAGAGCCGCGGCCAGCGTATCAGCATCAATATATGACTGCCTGTGAATACGTTCAAGAAAATCCGGTGGAAGCATTATTACCTTTATCTGCCGGCAAAGATAATTATTGGAACCAAACAGGGCATAAAAAGAAACCGTCCCGGAACACCGGGACGGTATAAAAATAACCCCCAAAACCTAAACTGTCTTATAGAATGGTATTTGTTAAAAACAAATCCTTAAAAGACTGAAGTGTATGAGATACACTAATTAGGTATCTGCAAAGCTAAGGCTGACAGGATGAGCTTATGATGACATATCTCATGATTATACAATTTAACATTTTTTAGGAGATTCACGAGATGAGTTCCCGGCCGGCATCCCGGAGGAGGCTAATTGACCAGCGGATGATAACCGCCGAGCTTACCAGTGCGGCAATTGCATCGATATACGGAAGACCCCATACCATGGCAACTGCGAGACCTGCAATTGCAGCGACGCTTGTAACAGCATCGGCAAGCACATGAAGGTAGGCTGCCCGGATGTTTGTATCTCCCTTGTCATGGTCATGATGGAGCAGGAAAGCGCTGAGTATATTCACTCCCAGGCCGACGAAGGCAATCAGGATGGCTTCCCTGTATTCGATGACCCGGGGATTTATGAACCTTCCGATAGCGCCGGCAATGATCATCCCGGCGAATATAAGCAATATGAGGCCGCTGGTATATCCCGAAAGTGTCAGCACTTTCTCCCTGTCTCCGGTAAAGGACGGGTTTGCTGATAATCTCTCTACGAGCACATATGCCGCCCAGCTGAGACCGATGGCAAGCACATGCGAGCCCATGTGAATACCGTCAGCCAGCAGGGCCATGGAACCTGTAAGCCAGCCGGCAATGATCTCGACAACCATTGTCACTGCGGTCAGGATTACCACCCAACCGGTCTTCCTCTTGTTTTCTTCTATAGCTGTCACAACAGATAAACGGAAAGTGTTCGCTATTGTTTAATTTATGACAGACATTTCCTTTCCGGTCAGCCTGATCCGGGTCCCGAGTACCCGGGTGCAGCCCTCCTGCTCAGCAGGGGTGCCGGGCTGACCGCCTCCCACAGAGACTGTGAACCACCCCGGCTCAATGACTCTCATGTCCTTGTCGTTGATCATCGAGAACTGTTCCGGCTTCAGGATAAACTCCACCCTCCGGCTCTCTCCCGGCCTGAGTGTTACACGCCTGAATCCCTCAAGCTGCCTGATCGGCCGTGGTGTGGAGGCTTTTTCATCGGTCAGGTAAAGCTGTACAACCTCATCGCCTGCCATAACCCCGGTGTTTGTAACCGTAACCGAAACGGTCACTTCGCTGCCTGCCGTAACCTTCTCCGGAACAGTAAGATCAGAGTAATCAAACGATGTGTAGCTCAGCCCGTAGCCAAATGGCCATAGTGGTGTACCGCTGAAATACCTGTATGTGCGGTTTGTCATATCATACTCCTCAAACGGAGGCAACTGGTCCACCGAGCTGTAGTAAGTCATGGGAAGACGCCCTGCAGGATTGTAATCGCCGAAGAGCACATCAGCAATGGCACTGCCTCCTTCAGTACCGGGGTATCCGGCCAGCAGCACCGCTGAGGCTTTCTCAAACGCCTGCCGGGAGGCAACAGGACTGCCGTTCATAAGCACCACAATAACAGGCTTTCCGGTAGCAAGCAGACTTGCCAGCAGCTCTTCCTGGATTGCCGGGAGGCTGAGACTGGTACGGTCTCCTCCCTCAAATCCTTCAAGCTTCACACTCATCTCTTCGCCTTCAAGCCTTGGCGAGAGTCCGAGCGCCACAACCACTGCATCCGCGGACGAGGCAGCCCTTACAGCCTGCGCAATCATATCTCCTCGAGGCATACACCAGAGCAATTCCATATCAGCATCACCGCCATGGTTACGGTAGAGAACCTCAACCCGGTATTTCTTCCCGGCCGTAAACTCCATCGGGACTCCCCTCACAGCTGCATGGTGGTCATTGTAAAACGAAAGAAGAGTATCACCTTCAAGAATGATCTCATAGCCTGAAGAGCCCCATGTACCGAGGTAATAGATGCCGCTAACAGGGGGTACCAGGTCTGCCACCCAGTGTATCCCGAAATCATTCACGGGCATCTGCGGATGAGGTGAATCATTGTCCCAGTAGAAATCTATCATGTCATCCGTACGGGTGAACAGCGGCTCACCCTTCATATCCTGCGAAGCATAATAGAAGCCCTGCACTCCCTGTCTGCCGTCCGGCGTCCTGAAATACCTAGAGGGAACAGGCACGAGATTGTGAATCCCGGGAGCCAAATCGCTGCCCTCGGCATATAGTACATCGGCTTCCGGCCGTAATTTTGCCTCTATTCCCTCCAGCAGGCTCACAGGATCCTTCGGTATACCGTTGTAATTGCCAACAAGCACCTCGTGGCTGGCTGCATTCGGCCCTATAACCGCAATCGATTTTATATCCCTGCTCAACGGCAGCGTGGAATTGCTGTTCTTCAACAGTACGACAGACTCCTGCGCCGCTTTCCTGGCCAGTGACCTGTTATAGTCAGAGCAGTTTGCCTGGTATGGGATACGCGCATAATCCACTATGCTGTCCGGATCAAACATACCCAGCCTGAAGCGAGCCATCATCACCCTCCGTGCCGCACGGTCTATATCCGCCTCCGTCACCAGGTCTCTCTTAAGGGCATCCATAAGGTGACGATAATCAACACCACACTCCAGGTCGGTCCCTGCCTTCAGCGCCATCGCGGCAGCCTCTGCAGGACCGGCAGCATACCCCTGAAAATTATAGAAGTCGGACACCGCCCAGCAGTCTGATACTATATAACCGTCAAATCCCCACTCATTCCTGAGTATCCCGTACAACTCATCGTTTGCACAGGCCGGATGTCCGCGGAACTGATTGTAGGCACCCATCACCGAGTAAACACCGCCTTCCTTTACCAGGGTGCGGAAGGCCGGCAGGTAGGTCTCGCGCAGGTCCCTCTCACTTATTACGGCGTTGAATTTATGCCTTACAGGCTCAGGCCCTGAGTGAACAGCATAATGCTTCGCCGTAGCGATGGTCTTGAAATAATTCGGGTCTGAACCCTGCATCCCCTGCACAAACCTCAGCCCCAGCCGACCGGTCAGGTAAGGATCCTCGCCGTAGGTCTCCTGCCCCCTTCCCCATCTGGGATCACGGAAGATGTTTATGTTGGGCGACCAGAAGGTCAGTCCGTGGTAGATGCCACGGTCACCTCGCCTTACAAACTCGTGATGCTTCGCCCTGGCCTCATCCGATATTGCATTGGCTACATCCAGCATCAGATCCTCATCCCAGCTGTTGGCAATTGTGATCGACTGCGGGAAAACAGTAGCATGCCCCGCACGCGCCACCCCGTGCAAAGCCTCATTCCACCAGTTGTACTCAGGGATACCGAGACGCGGGATTGCAGGAGCAGTATAAAGCAACTGCGCAGCCTTCTCTTCAACGGTCATCCTTGAAACCAGATCATCAACCCTCTTCTCAAAAGAGAGACCTGTATCAAGAAAAGGATATTGCTGTGCATTTGACGTAATGGCGGCCAGCGCCGCAAACAGGAAGACTGACACTCTTTTCATATTCTGCAGGAAAGAATTTACGGCTAAGATATCACTAATTGGATTTGATCACACTGCACGCACACAATCATACATGAAGTTTACATCTGCCTGATGAAGACCGTAACCTTCCTGCCGTCCTCAGAGCCTCTTCCCCATAAGCGCTCCCGGGCCCAGTCATCCAAGCCTTCTTCCCTGCTTCAGAACCTTCCTCCCTCCGTATTGTTAATTTGTCTGGAACATGCGTGTGTTTAATAAAATTAGTGTATATTAGACACTTTACGAGTCCTCTACGGGACAGCGTGAACAAAAACAGGCAGGGATAAACTCAAACTCAAAGAATATGAGAACTATTGCAGGACCGGTAACGGTCATACTGATGGCAGCGGCGATGGCTTTTCCGCTGAAAACTGAAGCCCAGAGATCCGGGGAGAGGCGTTCACCCCGTCCGCCGGTGATCGGACTTGACAAAGGGACAAAGGAATTTGAAACGGCTGACTTCAGGCTCGGGGTGCTGAATGCCACCCTGACAGTCGCGTTTCTTAAGACAAATGATGCGGAGGCATTTGACTTCACGCCGGGCGACAGGCTTGAGGAGAGGGCGTCAAACCGCTTCTATCACCTCGGTGACATTAATATAGGACTTCGCAGCGGCAACAGTGAATGGGAATATTATTCCACCGCCCGTAACCGAAAGGACGTGGAGGTTATCGCGTCCGCCGCTCCGCAAACACTCCTGGCCGCTGATCTGGCTGCCACCCTGCCTGACTCAATCCCGCTGCGGGTGGTAAGACACTGGGAGAAGGATGGCGCCAGCCTGGTTCTCAGGTTCGCTCTTACCAATACCTCACAGTTACCCGTTGAAATCGGAGCACTTGGTATACCAATGGTGTTCAACAACAACTCCAACGGAAAATCACTTGACCAGGCTCATTCTGAAAGTGTATTCTTTGATCCGTATATCGGCGCCGATGCAGGATACCTCCAGGTGGTGAGGCTGCACGGCGAAGGGAAAGCACTGGTTGCTGTACCTTTCGGGAAGACCCCCTTCGAGGCGTGGCGCCCGTTGACGGATGACCCCCTGCCCGCAGGCTACACCTACGAAGGTCTCCATGAATGGATGGTTCACACGAAGTCTTATGCAGAGACTGACTGGAAGGATGCTGAGCAGTGGAACAACCCCACTTCTGAGATTCTCGCTCCGGGAGAGACAGTCTCATACGGCGTGAAATTCATCCTTGCCGGATCGGTACGTGAAATCGAAAATGCCCTGGTATCGGCCGGCCGGCCTGTTGCAGTGGGCATCCCGGGCTATGTTGTTCCTGAAGATGTGAATGCAAAGCTCTTCATTCGCTACGGAAAGGCAGTAAAGGCGATGAAGGTGGAGCCTGAAGGTGCTCTTGACATCAGGGATGCCGGTGCCAACGCCAAAGGATGGCATCAATATGAGATCAGCGGAAAATCGTGGGGAAGAGCCAGGCTGACAATCACGTACGAGGACGGCCTGGAGCAGACTGTCAACTATAAAATCATAGAGCCAGAGAGCCGGGTTGTTGCCTCCTACGGCAACTTCCTTACAACTGAACAATGGTTCGATGACGGGAATGACCCCTTCGGCAGGGCACCCTCTGTGATCACATACGACTATGAGAAAAAGGCACAGGTAAAGCAGGACAGGCGCGTATGGGTTGCCGGACTGAGCGATGAGGCCGGTGCAGGCAGCTGGCTGGGTGCCATCATGAAGCAGCTCATAATGCCTGACCCGGAGGAAGTCAAAAAGATGGAAGACTTTGTCAATCAAACACTCTGGGGCGGCATCCAGTACAATGAGGGCCATCTGAAGTACGGCGTCAGGAAAAGCCTCTTTTACTATGAGCCCGAGTCGATGCCGGAAGGCACCTATGACAAGGATATCCGCTGGGCTCCCAATGGCAACTTCCCGTCATGGAACACGAAGGAGACCAACTCGGCCGGCAGATCATACAATTACCCCCACGTGGCGGCGGCACACTGGGTAATGTACCGCCTGGCAAGAAACTACCAGGACCTCGTGACGCAGCAGGAGTGGCAGTGGTACCTTGAGAACGCCTTCCACACCTCGATGGCGATGATAAAACTGGCTCCGCACTATGCACAGTTCGGACAGATGGAGGGTACGGTCTTTATTCTCATCCTCAACGACCTGAAGGCGGAGGGAATGACTAAGATGGCTGCAGACCTTGAGACGGCAATGAAAGCCCGCGTGGATGTATGGATGAAGCTGAAGTACCCCTTCGGCAGTGAGATGCCGTGGGACTCCACCGGTCAGGAAGAGGTTTACATGTGGGCCAAATATTTCGGGCTGGACGAGAAGGCTACTGTCACACTCAATGCAATCCTCGCCTACATGCCAACCGTGCCTCATTGGGCGTATAACGGCAACGCAAGGCGATTCTGGGATTTCCTCTTCGCCGGTAAACTCTCCCGTTTCGAGCGGATGATCCACCACTACGGTTCGGCCCTCAACTCCATCCCGGTGCTGAACCAGTACCGCGAAAACCCGTCGGATCTGTACCTCCTGCGCGTGGGATACGGTGGTGTGATGGGTGCAATCTCGAATATAACACAGGACGGATTCGCACCTGCGGCATTCCACTCTTTCCCGCAAACGCTTAAGAACGACGGCATCTCCGGTGACTACGGCAGCGGCTTCCTGGGCTATGCGATAAACAGCTCAACTTACCTTGTCAAAAGCGACGAGTTCGGATGGCTATCGTTCGGTGGAAATACCAGTATAAAGGGTAAATGGGTTACAGTCGACCTGACAACCGCAGCAAGATCAAGATTTTACCTGGCACCTGCAGGACTCTGGATCACACTGGATGCAGGCAAAATGAACAGTGTGTCATACAATACAGCCACAGGCGCCGTGAAGCTGGTCCTTGCAAAGGGTGAAAGCTGGTCACCCGAGGCATACCTCCGGATCAGCACTCCTTCCAGGGAGGGCAATGCTGTCAGGTATGACACCCCCCGCCTGAAACAGAATGGCAGAGGTGCTTACGTCATACATGTAAGCAGCAAACCTGCGGTTATCAACCTGAAGGTGACTGATTAGCATAGCTGCCTGCCGGTCAGGGCAGTCGCCAATCAGGCAACCACATGCCGGGCAGGGCAGTCACCACTCAGCAGAACAGCCTGCCGGACCGGGCAGGGAGCCTAAGTACAAAGTATCCTCCTGAACACGCGGAGGATACTTTTTTTATCACATGAGGAATTGATTTACTACATTTGAAAAAGAGTGGCAAAAATTTCAGTAGTAACAGAGAAAACAGATCATGAGTAACAGAAGAAATTTCGTAAAAAACACCATTCTGGCTTCAGCCGGACTGGCAGGCCTGGGTGCAGTGACATCTGCCTACGCCATGCCGGGCAGAAAGACAGGTCCTTCAGACAGGATACGTGTGGCACTGATCGGAGGCCGTAATATGGGCTGGTCAAACCTTGAGACATTCCTGAAGTTTCCGCAGGTGCAGTGCGTTTCAATCTGTGACATCGATGATGAGTGGCTGAACAAAAGAGCATCCGATGTTGAGAAGATAGCCGGGAAAAAGCCCCCGCAGCTTGTTAAGGACTGGCGGAAAGTAATGGACAACAGGGATGTTGATGCCGTCATAGTGGCAACACCCGACCACTGGCACTGTCTGCAGGCAATCGCTGCCATGGAAGCTGGCAAGGATGTCTATTGCGAGAAACCGCTCGCCAACTCAATTGCCGAGTGTGACGCCATGGTCAGGGCAGCTCGCAAACATAAGCGCATTGTGCAGACCGGTCAGTGGCAGCGCAGTGACCCACACTGGCAGGATGCAGTGGCATTCATCCATTCCGGCAAACTTGGACGCATCAGGACCGTAAAGGTTTGGGCTTATATGATCTGGAAGAAAACACTTCCCGTTCAGCCTGACGGCCCCGTACCGCCCGGAGTCGACTACGAGATGTGGCTCGGCCCGGCAAGGCACCGTACTTTCAACCCGAACCGATTCCACTATAACTTCAGGTACTTCTGGGATTATGCCGGAGGATTGATGTCTGACTGGGGTGTACACCTGCTTGACTATGCCCTGCTGGGCATGAAAGCTGACCTTCCGAATGCCGTCTACACCGCCGGAGGCAAATTTGCCTACCCCACCGATGCAATGGAGACCCCTGATACCCTCCTGGCTTCGTATGTCTATGATGATTTCACAATCAGCTGGGATCATGCATGCGGCATCAAGGACGGACCCTACGGAAGGGAACACGGACTTGCATTCCTTGGTGAGAACGGCACCCTGGTGCTCGACCGCAACGGCTGGGAAGTGATTCCCGAGGTTGATTCTGCACCCCGGATGGAAGCAGTACCGCTGCAAATGAAATCTGAGCAGGTTGAGGGACAGGCTGTTGCCGGAGGAGGATTAGCTGCCCATGTGGCTAACTTCCTCGACTGCATGACTACCCGCAAGCTGCCGAATGCCGATGTGGCAATCGGGGCACAGGTGGCCAAGATGACCAACCTGGCAAACGTCTCGTGCAGGTTGGGCAAACCTCTCGCCTGGGATAACGCCGCCGGCAAATTCCTCGAAGAGGAAGCCAATGCCCTTATCAGGCCTTATTACAATGCACCCTGGAAATTCCCTGAATATTAATCTAACAGCATATAACTATGAAATCGAAATCAACTCTTCTGTTACTCTCAGTCTTGCTGACATTTACCGGATGTACTAAAACCGACTGGCAGGAGCTTTTCAACGGCAAAGACTTCACCGGATTCATTCAGATGGGCGGAGAGGCAAAATATCTTGTCGAGGATGGTGTGATGGTGGGTATATCAACCCCCGGCACTCCAAACAGTTTCATGTGCACCACTGAAGAGTATTCTGACTTTATACTTGAGTTTGATGTGAAGGTTGATGCCCTGCTGAACTCAGGGGTCCAGATCAGGAGCCACAGCACTGAAAATGACGGCAGGGTGCTTGTCTACGGGTACCAGATCGAGATAGACCCTACCGACAGAGGCTGGAGCGGCGGTATCTATGACGAGGCAAGGAGAGGATGGCTCTACCCTGTTACGCCGAATAACCAGACTGCCGTAAAGTCGTTCGACAGGCATGGCTGGAACAGTTATCATGTAGAGGCAATCGGGAACCGGATACGAACCTGGATCAACGAAATCCCTGTTGCCGATCTGGTTGACGATGCCGATGCTTCAGGCTTTATCGGTTTCCAGGTACATGCCGTAAGCGATGAGCTGGCGGGCACACGGGTGATGTGGAAGAATATCAGGATAGTTACAGAGAATCTCGATAAATACAGGAATGCAGACACTGCCGTAATCTACCAGGCAAACTTTATCCCGAACACCCTGACTGACAGAGAGGTGAGCGACGGCTGGAAGCTGCTGTTTGACGGTTCCACCTCAACCGGATGGCGAGGCGCTCACAAAGATGCTTTCCCTGAGGCAGGTTGGGTAATTGAAAACGGGTGCCTGAAAGTGCTTGCTTCGGGAGGTGCTGAGGCGAAGGGCGGCGGAGACATTGTCACCGTTGACCAGTACGGGAACTTCGACCTGTTTTTCGAGTTCATGATAACCGAAGGTGCCAACAGCGGGGTCAAATATTTCGTTACTGAAAACTATGCTACCACGGGCTCTGCAATAGGCCTCGAGTATCAGATCCTCGATGACCAGCGCCATCCTGATGCAAAGATGGGCCGTGACGGCAACAGGACTGTTGCCTCTCTCTATGATCTCATTCCTGCCGCCAACAAGAGGTTTAACGGTGTGGGACAGTGGAATACAGCACATATTGTTTCAGTCAACGGACATGTTGAGCACTGGCTCAACGGGTTCAAGGTGCTTGAATATGAGCGTGGCAGTGAGGCCTACCGGCAGCTTGTCAAGGAAAGCAAGTATAAGGATTTCGCCGGCTTTGGTGAGGCTGAACAAGGCCACATCCTCCTGCAGGATCACGGCAATGAGGTCTGGTTCCGCAGTATCAAGATCAGGGAATAGTGGTGTCAGTAAGGCAGTGATCTGCATCTGTTGGATATTGCCTCTAGGGCCATAAGAATTGCACCCCACCCACCCCCTCGGGTTCCGGGGCTGCATGACTATACAATTCCTGACCCTCCCGACAGCCTAACGGCAATCGGGACAGGTTCTACGAGGGTCTTTATTCACTCTGCTCCACTGTTCTACAATTCTTTTTCCTCTACGAGGGCCAGGATCCATCCTATTCCGCTGTCCTGCAATTCTTTATCCCCTGCGAGCATTGAATACCCATCGCAGTGGCAATCCCCGTAGGGGATCAAGAATTGTAGCAGTGTGCCGGAAGTAACTACCTTACACTGAACCTGAAAGTAGTGCTGGAGAGGAACGGTTCCTCCGGGGTCAGCACAACTGTCGGGAAGGATGCCTGGTTGGGACTGTCAGGATAGTGTTGCGTCTCGAGGCAGAATCCGGAACGATACTGATATACCTTGCCTCCGCGGCCGGTCTGTGTACCGTCAAGGAAGTTTCCGGTATAGAGCTGTACGCCCGGCTGGTCTGTGATAACCTGGATAACCCGTCCTGTAGAAGGATCATACACCTCGGCATCAACCTCCTCGAGGTTATCGAGCACGTAGTTGTGGTCATAACCACCGCCAAGAATAAGCTGATCATATGTTTCGCCAATCCTCTCACCAATCAGGTGCGGGGTACGGAAATCAAAAGGAGTACCTTCAACCGGCCTGAGTTCCCCGGTGGGGATGAGCGTCGAATCAACAGGGGTGAATGCTGATGCCCTGATAACAGCCTCATGGTCAAGGATGTCACCCACACCTGCTCCGTGCAGGTTGAAATATGCATGGTTGGTTATGTTGATGACAGTCCTGCGGTCAGTGGTGACCTTGTAATCCATTATAATCTCGTTGGAATCGGTCCAGGTATAGACAACCTCGGCAACAACATTGCCCGGGAAGCCCTCTTCCATGTCAGGCTTGTTGTATGTGAACTTCACCGCGGGAAAATCGGTGCCTTTGAGAACCTCAGCGGTCCATACCCTGCTGTGCCAGCCTGTCGGGCCTCCGTGAAGAGCATTGGGGGCATTATTGATGGCGAGTGTATACTCAACACTGTCAAGCGTGAACTTGCCGCGGGCAATGCGATTTGCATACTGGCCTACAACTTTGCCAAAATAGGGATCACCCTTAAGATAACCTTCGAGATTGTCATAGCCAAATGTCACATTGGCCTTGTTGCCGTCGCGGTCAGGCACATTGACCTCCACAATGGCTGCCCCATAGTTGGTAAGTTTAATAATATCACCCTGCTTGTTTTTCAGGGTGTACAGGGATACATCCTTTCCTTCAAATGAACCGAAATTTTCAGTAGTTACCATCTCTTTTGCCTTGTTGTTTCCGCATGAGCCCAGGCCAATCACGGCAAGCGCCACAGCTGTTAGTAGAATAAGTCGTTCTCTTTTCATTTCCTTAAATGTAATATATGAGCAAATATACGTTTTAGCATCAATCATTCTGCCGATTATGCATCTCAGTTAACAGTCAGTAACACCACAGATGCCGGCGGCACTTTGAGGCTGAGAATATTCTTCTTCAGCCGGGCCCCGGTATAAGGCACCGGGCGGACCGTCTCACTCTTCTCGAAGGTGTTGTGTGCATTCAGTTCGGCACCGCTGAGGATTCTTCCTGTTACCCCTGAAAATTCTCCGCCGCGAAGATCAATAAGTATTTCCGACTCCTTCGAAGGGTCTACATTAACCAGCGAGATATTCACGGCACCTTTCGCATCCCTTGAAGCGGAGGCGCTCAGCGACGGGACTTCCCTCCCGTCCAGGGAGTAGTTGCCGCAGTTGAGGTGCAGCGGAAGAAGAGTGGCATCATGGTGAACCTTGTACATCTCGAACACATGGTAGGTCGGCGTCAGCAGCATTTTGTCGCCGTCAGTGAGTATCAGCGACTGCAGCACGTTGACTGTCTGGGCGATGTTAGCCATCTTTACCCTTTCGCAGCGCTCATTGAAATAATTCAGCGAGAGACCTGCGACGATGGCATCGCGCATTGTGTTCTGCTGGTAAAGGAAACCGGGATTTGTGCCGGGCTCCACATCCCACCATGTACCCCATTCATCAACTACCAATGCAACACGCCGGGCAGGATCATACCTGTCCATCAATGTTATATGCCTGTCCAGAGCCTTCTCCACATTCAGGCAGCGCTCCACGGTCTCAAAATACTCCTGCTCGGTAAACTTTGTTGCAGAACCCTTTTTGTTCCAGTTGGTTGTATAATAGTGAAGTGAAATTCCCCACATCATCCCGTGAGGAATGTCACGCATAAGTGTCTCTGTCCAGTTGTAGTCCGTAGAGTTTGCTCCTCCGGCGACTTTCATCAGGCGGTTATCGCCATAATCCCTGGTGTAGGTGGCATACCTCCTGTACTGATCGGCATAGAATTCTGCCGTCATGTTGCCTCCGCAGCCCCAGTTCTCATTTCCCACGCCCCAGAATCTTACGTTCCAGGGTTTCTCCCGGCCGTTGCTGCGGCGAAGGTCAGCCATGGGGCTCACTCCGTCAAAGTTGATGTACTCAACCCATTTTGACATTTCCTCAACCGAACCGCTCCCAACGTTTCCGCAGATATAGGCTTCTGCACCCAGCTGTTCGCACAGGTCAAGGAATTCATGAGTTCCGAAGCTGTTATCCTCGGTAACTCCTCCCCAGTGGGTATTGATCATCTCAGGCCTCTTCTCACGCGGACCGATGCCGTCCATCCAGTGGTACTCATCAGCAAAGCAGCCTCCCGGCCATCTCAGGTTGGGTATCTGTGTCTTCTTCAGCGCTTCCACCACATCATTGCGGATACCTCTTGTATTAGGCACGGGGCTCTCCTCTCCCACCCAGTAGCCGCCGTAAATACATCGCCCCAGGTGCTCGGAGAAGTGACCGTAGATGTGCCGGCTGATGGTCTCAGTGCCAAGGTCAGTCTCAACTATCAGGTTTGCCGTTGAAGTCTCTGCGCCTTTCTGTGCAGGCGCAACCGTAGCGAGCAGTAAAAGAACTGCTCCTGCTATAAGTCTAATGTTGTTTTTCACTGGCCGGTGGTTATGTTTTGCCTAAAATTACAAACAAAAATCCATATCGTATCCGCCTGATCAGGGGGTAATGGTAATATTGAACTCAAAAGTTGCAGTATACTTTTCCCCTTCCGCCGGCGAATAAACCAGCGCCTGCTTTATCTTATACACATCACCGGCCCTGCACCTGCCCGGGTGCTGACCCAGTGAAAAGACGAAGCCTGATTCACTGAACTCGGAGAAGAGCCTGTTCGCTCCGTCAGTGCCCGAGTCAAACGCGCACACGTCGCCTGAGGCATTAAACCAGTGACCGTAGCCCCTGGCAGTTGCTGCAGGGGCAAGGGTGCCGTCATTGTTGACACCGTAAAACTTAATCTTCCTGTCCGAGGAGGGCTGACCAAGATTGGTGATGATCTCAGGCCCGGTCAGGACAAAGGCATAACAGAGTTTCATAAGGTCAACAGAGACTGTGGTGCCTGTATAACCGGTGGCATCAGCCCTGAACGAAACATTGTAAACGAATAACGTGTCATGCGGCTGGTCTTCCGGGGTAAAGTCAAGCAGCCCGTATATCCCGGTCCCGTCGAACTTAACCCTGTATGGCCATTGCTCGTCATTTGACTCATCATCGTCCCATCCGTGCATCCAGTAGCTGGTCGGTGCCCCGCTGACCACAAACCAGAGGTCTGTGCAGTCTGCAGGAGTTGTAAACGAGGCCGTTCCTGATGAAGCTGAGAACATGTCACTGTAAACCCTGGTACCGTTACCGAGCAGGGCAACATATCCGTATCGCCATCCTGCCGCTGCCGCATTGATAGATCGGTAACCGGGCGCTCCGGCAATACCCTCGAAGGTACCGGTGATTTCCGTCCCTGCCTCAGGCACCTTGAGCCTGATCACATTGTAACCGTGATTCTCGATGCAATCTTCCGGTGCGATCTGCCGAAAACCGTCGGCAGCCTTGTTCAGGGCACAGCTGTGAGCGCCAATCCTGCTACTGCCCAACGAACGCAATGCATCCAGATCCCATGTTACCATCCGGCGGGCATAGTCAAACTGCTCATCATTGTACTGTTCCAGTGTAATGCCGGTAATACGCATGTAAGCCTGAGCAGGATCCTCAGGGCCATTGACCCCCGACTCTCTCCACAGGCGGCCGATAAAGTCGATCCCGTGACGGTCTGCCCAGTAATAATTTATAAAGTAGCTGGCATAACGCTGAAACTCACTGAAGGTGGAGCGATGGCAGTTGTCTATGTAAACATTGAAGTTGTACGAGCCAAATGCCTCCGCCGGATAACTCTGATAAGCCTGCCACTGAGCACACTGCTCCCAGTAACCGTTGCCGCCGTTGCCGCCGAATCCGTATCTCCAGCCGGCATTGCCTCCCAGGTCACAGTGAACCTGGTACTGAAAGCTGTGACCTATCTCGTGAGCAATTGTGGAGCCCACAGGATGGCAGGTTGAAGGACTGACCCACAACGCTCCTATCGTATTGTCATAACCGGCACCGGTTGCCAGCCATTCAGTCTGGTACAGGAGAAATATCATCATCTTGTGCTGATCAGTCTTCGAATTTCCCGGAGTGATGAACTTCAGCCTGTCAACATTCATATCCCAGAATTCTTCCGCCTTCGCGAGGAGATCATCAATATCAACATGGTATACCGGATCGGGATGATTTGACGGAGTTACAAAACCGTACTCATCATACCCCTTCCCCCAGAAGACAATGAAGTGCTCCGATTGTCTGCTGCGGCCGAAATACCAGGTGCTGGAGCTCTTGTTGAGATCCATGCTCCTCATATCCAACGGGATATAAATCTTGCTGATATCAACTGATGCCGGATCAAATCCGGCTGTCTGTACTATTGTGATCGTTTCCCTGGTTGCTCCTGATACGACAGTCACCCTGGCCGTGCGAGGTGATGCCGTTGTGTTTTTGTCAAATGTAAACTTCACATTGACAGGTACCCCCGGGACCCCGCCCAGAATGGCAGCATTAACCCATAACTGGTCTATGGAGGCGATGCTCCACCTCTGGTCAGAGGTGATCTGAACCGTTGTCTCGCCTCCTTCAGCCGGTGCTGACAACTCACTGGCCGAGATGACCAGCACGGCCTCCTCAACAGGCTTCTCCCTGCATGAAGTGAGGGAGAGAGTCACCATCAGGAAGAAGAGAATCACTCTCCTCCCTGCCTTCCATCTCATTTGCGCCATGCCGCTCACCGGCTTTGTAAGATCAGGGTTCATCTGCCTTTGAAAAAATATTTAAATGATCAGACTGCATTCCGTTTATGTCTCAGCCGGACCTGCACTGAATGACTGTCAGATGATACCGGCAGGACATAAATCATCGTCCCGGCTTTCTCACCAGACATTTTTATTCTCTTTCCGTCAATTTTCACTTTAGCCCTGCCGTTTGCCGTGATACTAAGCAGTGTCTCATGGCTGTCGCCCGACCGGTTCTCAACAGTGAAGGTCATCCTTTTCAGGGACTTGTTAACAGCGATCTCCCTGCCTTCGGCGAAGCCGTCACGTTCCAGCTCCACTGTAAACCTTGGCCCTGATGTCACTGCAGAAAAACGGGACCTGACACCGTCACGCGGCACGATCAGATTCTCTTTTCTGCCGCTGTTCAACGTTCCCCCGTAGGCTATCCAGCCGAAGAGAGGATCATCAGTGATGACCGTCTGAGCTGTCCTGAATATGGCCCCGTTCCCGAGGTCCGCCTCTCCGTCGTAGAACCATGCGCCGCGGTCAATGTCCTTCCGTATCCATGCATGGCCTGTTTTCGACTCCATGAAAGCCCATCCCATTGCACCGTCTTTCTCTTTGCCCGGGAACCAGTATCCGTAGCCGGACTCTTCAGTGCCTGTGTTCATAAGGGCGTAGGGAGCCAGGTATGAAGCATATCCGAGCTGCAGCCAGTCATAGGGCTTCTCTGCAAACCGGATCGCATAGTCCAGGATTGACCATCCGCCCATCCTGGCCATATAGCTCAGGCAGTGGTTGTCAGAGCTATAGGTGAAATCGCTGCCCAGAAGGAAGTATTTCGCCTCCAGCCATCCGCGAACCGCAAGACCCGCCAGATGCTGTCTCTCCATGAAGTCCCTTGCGTCCTTCCTGTTCACCGAGGGATGGGAATACCATATGCTGTCATTCTTGTCATACCACAGGTTGGTGTCAGGCTGCATCTCAGTGAGGGTGCCATACTTTGCAAATGCATAAGACGATTCGAAGGCGGTACGGTCAATTGCATACTCTGACCTGAACGGGTACCTGTCATCATAGACGAAATACTTCACCTTCTTCTCATATTCGGCCCTCAGCCAGTTTGCCTCATCCATGCGCCCTTCCTTTTCGAGGTCAGCAATCAGGTTTTCTATAACCAGCTCATTGTAGCAGCCCCATTTGTATGTCTCATACCACGGGAGGATCTCATAGGGATAAATGAAGTAAGCCCTTGCCGTCTGCCATGCGCGCTCAAGGTACCCGGCAGCATCAAGATAATGAACCTTGTCAGGATACATTTTGGCTATCTGGTACATATGATAGTAAAGCATTGTAATGTGCGGATAGTCATATGACCTCCAGATCTTCATCTTGTCAAGATTTGTCCGGCTGATCTTCGCCCTCTCAGCTGTATCCCTGGCAACCTTCCAGTTGGGTACGCCATAGATGCCGTAAGGGTACGGATCATCTTTGTCAGTCCTCTGCAAACCATTCCAGACGAAGTTCTCCAGGTAGTACTCTACCGCATCAATCTCCTTCTGGTCAGGGAAGTAAACGTTCTTGGCAGCGACATATGGCGCCTTGCAGAGGCCCGGATCGTCACACGCCAGCACGTAGCCCCACCAGCCGTCAAAGCCATCAGTGTCATCAGGCCCTCGCAGGATGCCGTTCTTCATATCATATGCCGAGAAGAGGCCGTTATACCATTTGGTGGTATCACGGTGCTGGGTGCTGTTCACAATGAAAGAGCTTCTTTTCTTCACCAGCGTCTCCAGCGGTTCAGTGGAGAAGAACTCCAGGCAGGTCTTAAGTCCGCTGCCGTAATGTACTGTCAGCATGTTCTCCCCAAGCTTCCGGAAGCTTACCTCATAGATGTGATGCCCCGGAACCTTCTCTCCGATATATGTTATCTCCGTCTGTGCAGGGTACTCCGGCACAACGGAATCAATCCTGTTCCTGGTGTGCAGTGAAAACTGCGCCCTGAGGTCTGTCGGCAAGGTCATTCCGGGAACCACCCTGATGTCAAAGAGTCCCTCGTCATAGAGCAACTGACGCATCATGTCCCAGCTGTCAGCCCAGGCTATACGGAATCTGTATTTAAGTGACGTGTTGCCGGATTCTCCTCCAAGGGTTACCGATGTATGGGGCAGCCTCCAGGTCCCGCTCGGAACGCTGTTGCCGGCAACGGCAGAGTGCATGTAGAGCTTGTATCCTCCCCTGCCGCCGTCAAAGTATTCAATTCCGGTGCCTTCCCCGGGAAGGATCATAAGGTACGGGGGCTCGCCCGATGGCCTGGTAAAATAGAGAAAAGATCCGTTGCCGGAGATGAAGTGATGTTTTGTAAAACTCTTTTCAAAGATTGTATCCGGATTCTCGCTGTGCGATATGCTCCATGGCAGATAAACGGCAAGATCACCGATCTCCACCGCGCCAGATGATTTTGATCCTATCTCGATCTCATAATCAAGAGCATGACCGGCAAGCGAAAAACGCTGGGTCACACTGACAGGATCAGATGAATCATCGGACTTCAGTACCACGGTACCAGCTTCTGAAGCCATTACATTTGGCCTGTTGACAGGCCTCTCCGTCCATGCGCCGCCATCCGTCCGATAGACGATCTTCAGCCTGCCCCACGGGGCTCGGCTGCTCACTATATCTGCATGGTAACGGTCCAGTGGATCGGTCACCGACTCCAGCCCGTCAGGCGAGATGAGGGCCCTCATCCTCTCACTCTGCAGCACCTGCTTCCCCCCGTCCCCGTCCTGCCCGGAAACGGGCAGTGCAGCGCCGGCAAGCACAGAGAGCGAAAGGATGAGAACAGCCCTGCTGATGATTCTTCCCATCATCATATCAGTTTGCCTCCTTGTTGATCCAGACTATAGATGTCGGACTCCAGTCCCTGACCTGCTCACCCTCCCTGGGCGCATCAGGTGCTACAGGCCTGTTCAGCCTCAGATAATTTGGTATGGCGAGCAGATCACTGCCGTCACTCCATTTCCCTTTGATGGCCAGAATGCCACCGAACATGTCATTGCGCCATTCAGTTGAAAGTGGAGCATCACCGATGCGCTGATCGATATCCGGCTGGTCAGCCTTCTCTACGTTGTATATCATCGGGCCGTACCTGAGGGCAATCCTGCCACGGTCAGCAACAATCCGCTCATCTGCCGTCACAGTCTGTACCTCCATTGGTATCACGAAGGAGATCACATCCCCCTTCTTCCACTCCCTGGTTATGGGAACATATCCTCTGTCCGTCTGTACCGGAACGGACTCGCCGTTGACTGCCAGTGCGCTGATTGTGTTCAGCTGCGGTGTTGATTTGTAAAGGTCGCTGGTCTCCCTGTCCGGAACCCTGACCCAAACGGTGAACTTCTTCGATTCGACGGGATTGACTGTGATGGAGACATCTCCCTTCCATGGATAGTCGGTCTTCTGCACCATCTCAACAGTTGTTCCTGCAACCTTCTCAACGTTGATTGTACTGCCGATGAAGAGGTTCACATAGATACCGTCATCGCTCTTTACATAGGTCCATGTCGGAATCATCAGCAGCGTCCTAGGGATATTGCCCACACAACAGGGGCAAACGTGCCAGTCTGAACGCATACGGTTGGATGACAGCGGATTGGTATAGAAGAAATGCTTCCCTTCATAATCAAGCGAACCAAGGAGAGCATTGTAAATTGTCTCCTCATAAAGATCTGCATATTTTGCATCGTGATAGGCAATGTTCATCTTGTGCTGGAAAAATATGAGTCCGCAGCTGGAGCATGACTCGCAATAAGCATTGTTTCCGAGCGAATAGTTACCTCCGAAACCTTCTGAGGTCTCCCCGCTTCCGACACCGCCTGTTACATAGTATTTCTTGTTGACCATATTATCCCACAGTGACATGACTGCGCTCTGGTAGTCAGTGTCACCTGTCTCGGCTGCTACGTCAGCCATTGCTGAGTAGTTGTAAACAGCCCTCACTGCATGACCCACAGCCTCATACTGCTGCTGCACTGGCACATGGCTCTGATCATACTCGGAACCGTTGTTGCGGTTGTCAAGCAGGAATTTGGCAAGCTGAATATAGCTGTCGCCGCGCCCGTTGCCCTCCATGTCATTCACAAAACGGCCGAAGCGGACAAGCGCCTGCTCCATCTCCTGGTGGCCGTCATACCACGCCTTCTTGCCCGGACCGATGTTGGCCACCCAGCAGTCAGACAGCTTCTTGGCTGCATCATAGAGCCTTGTGTCGGTACCTTCGGTGAGAGTGTAGTGGTTGATGGCTGATTCAATAAAGTAGCCGGCAACATATCCTTCATGGTTTCCCCTGGTCTCAGGCGCCCATCTCTCCTTCCACCTGGTGGTGTCACGAAGCGTGAACGCAGTCTGCAGATAGCCGTCAGGCTCCTGCGCTGCGAGGACTATCGGGATCCATTTCTCGAGAGTCTTCTTCATCTTCTCCTGTGCGGCGATAATCTCTTTATCTCCCTGCGGGTCAACCATCAGTGCGATGCACATCGACTCGATTGTCTGATGAACCCATGCATTCGAGAAGACATATCCCAGATGTTTCCCGTGAGGCTCACCGCGAAGTGCTTTCGCGGCCTCGATGAAGTTGTCAATTCCGCCCTGGCCTCTCTCAAGATCAGTACGTTCTATCATGGTGATGCAATGAGGTATCCAGTTCACAATAAGCGCTTTGGCGCGGTCATTCCAGAGCGGGCTGTCAATCTTGTACCTGCGGGTATAAACCACGTCAAGCCTCTTCTCTTCAGGAGGATTGACAACACTTACCTTCAGCGAGGAGGATGACTTCATCTTCCCGGCCTGGGCTGAAAGAGTCAGCACATAATCACCGGGGACCGTGAAGGTTGCAGTGGTTGTGTCACTCTTCGCATTTTCAAAGGTGACTGCTCCGGGACCTTCGGCGGTCCATAGGGTTTTCTTCAGCGGATCAACGCTCTTTATCAGACCACTGAGATACGTCTTCCCGCCGGTTACAACCAAGCGGTCACCGCCGGCAGTGATAACAGGGGCAACTGCCGGGGCATTCTCAGGCTTGAAAACCTGCCATTCCAGCACCGGTGAGAGAAACCGCTCCACCGAATCAACCTCGAGCATCAGCTTCGTGGTTGATACCTCGGTAAATGTTGTGTGATTGAAGATGTCATTCTCCAGTCCAAGACCGGAAGGATTCTCAACATCAACATACTCTTCACCGTTCCAGTACTTGAACCTGTATGCCTGCGGCAGCTTCGCGAAGCTGTCAAAATCATAAAGGAAAACGGCTGCCTCATCAATAGTTACAGGCTGTTCCCATACATACTCATAACGCATCACATTAAGGCCGGACTGCCTCTGTTGCTGCCTGTTCGGATCGGACATCCAGCGCTTCATCTGCTCCGGAACGCTGTCCGGCACAAGCCCGTCATTGAGCTCCCTGACCTCCCTCTGGCCTCCGCGGGTTACCTGTGCGGACCTGGCCAGAACGGCAAGGTTATTCTTGCCGGCCTTCCCGGCACTGCCGGTGGCACACGAGGGGATCATAACGACTGCCACCATCGCGGCAGCCAGGATCAGCATGATTTTGTTTTTTCTCATTTCCCTGGTTTTAAAAAATTAAATAGAATGCATTTATCAGTTATTCAAATTGAATACAAAAATGTTGATGCTCGCCGGGCCAACTGTCAGTTCCCTGGCCGACGGCACAGCGGCCGGGCTGGTTATCCTGACCCGGGCAGGACCGGATTGTTACCTAAGGTTTG